>Ga0209542_10003161_pt1 | contig 35560 bp, 47 predicted proteins | sample RifCSPhighO2_01_FD_184028 | JGI IMG/M metagenome (GOLD analysis project Ga0209542, IMG submission 184028) | Soil microbial communities from Rifle, Colorado - Rifle CSP2_plank highO2_0.1 (SPAdes) (version 2) | ecosystem: Environmental > Terrestrial > Deep subsurface > Rock core/Sediment ...
AAAAGTAATTAAAAAAGGCATTTATAAATCTTTCTTTTTGTTACTATATATAAGTAGTATCTAGTTAACTATTAATTTCCCTTTCATCTCTTTATGTCCAGAACCGCAGAAAACATTACAAAAAAAAGTAAATTCTCCAGATTTATCTGCTGTAAACTCTACAATCTCTGTTTTTCCAACATCAACTTTTTGGCTTATTCCATAATCTGGAATAGCTATGCCATGATTTACATCTGTACTGGTTATTTTAATCTTGACTTTGTCTCCTTTATTTACAGTTATTACAGCAGGACTAAACTCAAATTTTTTAGCAGTCATATCTATTTCAATTATATTTGAATTTGCCGCCTGAGAATTTTCATTTGCTTTGTCATTTCCAGTATCAACCACCTTGACTTGAGGCAAGGTTGTAGTTGTTGTTTCTTGCATTGCTTGCGGTGTTTTTGATTGACAACCAGCAATAATAATAAAAACAATTACTAAAAAAAGCAATAAAATTTTTTTCATTATCTCTCTTTAAGTTTTACCTTATTTAAAAAACTTTTGTTTAATTTCTAAATTTTGAATCTAAACTTAGTTTTTTGCTTCCAGACATCGCTAATGACAAAGCAGCCATAAAAATGGCAAAATCTCTTACAGCTATATCATTATACCCTAAAGAGATTATTATTGGAATTAAACTTATGGCCATTAATAATGCAGCTAATCTTGTAAATGCACCAAGTATGATAAAGACAGCCACAAGCACCTGAAAAATTGCCATTGCCACTACAACTATTGTTGGTTGTATTGGAATAAAAGAGGGAACTAAAGAAGACCACATATCAGGTTCTAAAATACTTGTTATTCCGAACCAAAACAAGGTTAACCCTAACCCAAATCTTAAAATTAATGAACTATAATCTTTAAGCATGAAAAAGTAATGCTCTTTTAATTTAAAAAACTTTTGAATACATTTAAATAATAAAAAAGATTTATTTTTAATATGAAAAAATTCATTTTAATTTTTGCCTTATTAATTCTAATTGGTTGTAGTAATCTTGATAAAACTCCCTTTGGTGAACTTCCAAAAACATATTCCCCTAATTGTGGTCCTGAAAACAGGTACAAATTTGATGTTGAAATTAATTCTAGAGAAGATTTTGTAGATTTTATCAAAAAAAATCAAATAGATCCAATGGTTAGTTTAGATAATTTTAAAGAAAAAGAAGAAGTTAAATGGGATAATGTTTTAAATGCCATTAAAATTGAAGATTTAAATTCAAAAAAGGTTTATTCTTTGGATTATAAACCATTAGACTGTCAGGGCTATACTTTAAAAATGACTAATGATGGTTATGTCTCTGTCTATGGCTGTTGCGGAAAATAAATTAACCAAAAGTAAATGCACTGAATTTAAACTCTTTTGATGTAGTTAGTTTTAAAGTATAAGTTCCATATTTTGAATTAACCACGTTATATAACCTAGCATTATCTATCAAAATAAACGATTTATTATTTTCAAATTTAACATCAGAACCAGCTTGCCCCTTAGTTATTGATTTATCATTAATGAAAACTTCTAGCTCTACTGGTTTTGCTGTCTTATCCGTAACTATATTCACTGAAGAAGCCGTAAATTTCAATATTATCGCTCCTTCTTCATCTTGATTTTGTAAAGTATCAGGATTATTTTTCCATTTTCCTTTTAAGTAAATTCTATCTTGACTTATATCATCAGGCAATTTATAATTTACTATCCGGTCTGGTTTATATCCTTCTTTATTTCCCAGATTTTGCCCTCTTGGCAAGGCAAACTGATAGCCAGCATAAGTTTCAGGAGTTATTCTAAATCTTATTTCTCTTTCTGGCTCTTTAGTTAAATCCATATCAGTTACATTTTCACCTAGTTCTTCTAGTAATTCCTGTATTTTCTTTTCTGTTTCTTCATAATTGCCTTCTCCAAAGTGAAAATATTTTATATAACCTTCTTTATCTATCAGGTATTTAGCTGGCCAATATCTATTTTCATAATTATTCCACGTTGAATAGTCATTATCCATCCCAACAGGATATTTTATCTTAAAATCATTTACCGCCTGTTCAACATTTTCTCTTTTCTTTTCAAAATCAAATTCCGGCGTGTGAATTCCTATTATTTGTAATCCTTTTTTAGAATATTTTTCATCCCATTCCTTTAAATAAGACAAAGTCCTGATGCAATTTATGCAAGTATAAGTCCAAAAATCAATTAAAACTATTTTCTTTCCTTGAAATTCTTTTACTGTTAAAGGCTTTGAATTTATCCAATGTTTTATTCCAATTATTTCGGGTGCTTTTCCTATCTCGGATTTTTCAGGAACATTAACTATCTTACAGCCAGTTCCTGGAACGCAAACTCCCCTTTCAACCATTATTATCACCCCCATTATGATAATTATAACAAATATTAATATTATTCTTCTAGCTTTAGTTTCCATTTTTTATTGTTATAGATGCTAAATAAACTAAAAATGCGGGTATTAATGGCAATATGCAAGGACTTAAAAATGAAATTAAGCCGGCTAAAAAAGCGATTCCTAAATTTATAGATGATCCAAAATCTATATAACTTAAATTAAGCTTTAAAAGTAAAGTTGCTACAAATGATAAGTTCGCTATTTTGGCTAAATTATTTGTGAAAACCAAGATGCCCATAGTGATTAATATGATTCCAAAAATATAATTTATGTATTTTAAATAAGGAAGTATTTTTTGAATAAATTTATTTGCCTGATTTGTGAATAATCCAACTAAAAGAAAAGGAATTCCTAATCCCAATGAATAAGAAAACAACAGTAAAAATGCCTTTGTTGGTTGTGTTACAGCCAAAGTTAAAATAGATCCTAAAACAGCACCTATGCAAGGAGTCCACCCAACTGCAAAAGCAGAACCGAACAAAAATGATGCTACATATGAAGATTTAAATTTTCTTTTTATCTGAAACTTATGTTCTTTTTCTAGAAATGATATTTTCAATAAGTTTAACAAATAAAGTCCAAAAATTATTATTATAATACCACCAGCTCTGCTTAACCATTTTAAAACTATTAAAGACGAGTTTGACAATATTGTTTGAAGTAAAATACCCACTAATGAAAAAACTATGCTGAAACCTAAAACAAAAAATAAACTGTTAATGAAGATATAATATTGGTTTCTTTCCATTTACAAGAACATTTAAAATAAATCCATTTATATTATCTGTTAATCTATTAAAAAACAAGTTTAATCCTTAAAGGAAAAAGTATTTAAAAACAGAAATTTAAAAATTAAAAGGTAGTTTAAAATGAAACATGTTATAATTGCTCCACTTGGACCTTATATGGATGATTTGTTTGTGGGTATTAGAGAATTCCCTACTGAAAGAATTATTTTAGTTAGTTCTAAAGAAAAAATGAAAGAAGCAGAAGCAACCAAGAAAAAACTAGAGCAATTTAGGATTCCATGTACTATCAAAGAAATACGAAGTGATACCCACATCTGGGAAGCTACTTTTGAGGCCATAGCTCAGATTAAATCTGCTGAAAAAGATAAAGAGCTTTTAATAAATGTAAGCACCGGTGATAGAGAAACAAGATGCGCTGCTACATCTGCCGCTTTTGTTAATGGAATAAAGGCTTTTGGCGTTGAAGGCAATGAAGCAATGTTATTGCCCGTTTTAAAATTTTCATATTATAAAATGTTGACTGATAAGAAACTAGATATTTTAAAAGTTTTAGCTAGTAACCCTAAATGTTGTTCTTCTTTAGATGAATTAAGCAAAAAAACAAATATGAGCCTGCCTCTAATAAGCTATCACATCAATGGAACTTTGAAAAGTGAAGGATTGAAAGAATTAGGATTGATAGAAACTTTAGAGAAAAAAGGCAGAATGGAAATTAATTTGAGTATGATGGGCAGATTATTAGTTAAGGGATATATAAGATAATTTTGTTCTAGTAAAGCTTAAATACATACGCCATTAAGAATTTTCTGAAATGTTTTATAAATATTTAATCAGGCCGATATTATTCAAAATTGATGCTGAAAAAGTACATGATTTTGCAATTAAGATAGGAGAAACATATAGTAATAGTAATATCATTAAATTATTTTTAAGGAAGATTTATTATTATGAGAATAAAAAATTAGAACAAGAAATTTTAGGCATTAAGTTTAACAATCCACTGGGTTTGGCTGCCGGATTTGATAAGAATGGTAAATTAACTGAAATATTTCCAGAAATAGGTTTTGGTTTTATGGAGCTTGGTTCTATTACAGCAAAATATTGTGAGGGAAATAAAAAACCAAGAATATGGAGACTTCCTAAAGACAAAGCGATTATGGTACATTATGGACTAGCCAATGATGGTGCTGATAAGATATATGGAAGATTAAAAAATTTAAAGTTTAAAATTCCTTTAATAATCAGCGTAGCTAAAACTAATGATATAAATATTAAGGGCGATAACTCTGTTAATGATTATTATTATAGTTTCAAGAAATTTGAAAACTTATCTGACTTTATTACTTTGAACATAAGTTGTCCTAATACTGGTGATGGCAGAAGTTTTCAAGATCCTATACTATTAGAAAAATTATTAAAAAAAATTGGAAAAACTGATAAAAAGATATTTTTGAAAATATCACCAGACATAACAGAAGAAAATGTTGATAAGATTCTTCTTGTCATCAAAAAGTATAATATCAAGGGGTTTATAATTGGCAATTTGCTTAAAAAAAGAGAAAACTTGAAAAGCAGTGAAGATGATTTAAAAGGTATGTCTGGTTCTGTTAGCGGACCTATTGTTGGTAAAAGGTCTTCAGAATTAATAAGATATGTTTACAAAAAAACAAAAGGAAAATATCTAATTATAGGATGTGGCGGTATATTCACTGCAAAAGACGCCTATGAAAGAATAAAAGAGGGCGCTAGTTTAATACAAATAGTAACTTCCATGATTTACGAAGGTCCTTCGGTAATTAAGAAAATAAACAAAGGATTAGTTAAATTATTAGAAAAAGACGGATTTAATAATATAAATGAAGCGATTGGAATAAACGTTAAAACGTAATTTTATTCTTAAAGAGTAGATATATAATCTTGTTTATGATTTTATTTTTTGGTGTTTAATAATGAATGAATATAGAAATATTAGTCCATTTCTTTTAAGATTAGGTTTGGGAATTATGTTTCTATTTACAGGAATAACTAAATTATTAAATCCTTCTGGGATTATTGGAATGCTCTCAAGTTTAGGTTTTCCAATAGCAACCTTTTTTGGTTGGATTTTATTATTTTCTGAGATAATTTTTGGTGCTTTAGTTCTTATAGGGTGGAAAGTTAAATATACTGTTTGGCCTTTAGCTATAATATTGTTAGTAGCAACTTTAACTGTATTTGTTCCACAAATAGGAAAAGATCCGATGGCAGTAATATCTATATTTTTTCATTTGATTGGAATACTAGCTCTAATAGGCCTTTCGTTAGACGGAGCAGGTAAATGGGCTATTGGAAAAGAATAATTTTTATAAACAAGAATTACTTATTTTAGTGCAACATTATTATTTGTTTGGCACCAATTATGGAAACTAAAAAAATAAATCCTTGTTTTTGGAGCAGTTCGGGGATACTCCACAACTTAGAGTATTGGATTTTTTAATAGATAATCATTTTTTTGATTTTCCTATGACTGAAATAGCTAAGGGAAGCAACGTGAGTTACAATTCTTTAAAGCTATTTTTCCCAAATCTTATTAAGTCCGGCATACTAATAAAAACTAGAAAAATTGGGAAATCAGATTATTATAAACTTAATATAAGTAACGATTTTATTAAAAATCTGATTAAGCTTGATTGGATATTAACAAAAAGAAGAGCCTTACCAGAAATCAGAGAAGAAATTTATGCCTAATAATCTTTAAATACTGGTTAGTTTTCTAATTATTGTATGGAAAAAAGAGGACAGGTTACTATTTTTGTAGTTGTTGGTTTGTTAATATTGATAATTTTAAGTGTTGTTTTTATTATAATTAGCACTAGAAATAGGGTTGCAGAAAGTGAGATTACTGCTTCTACATTAGATGAAGTAAGGAGACAAGTTAATTTAGATGTTAAATTGTGTTTTGAAAACATAGTTGAGGCAGGTATATTAGATAGTTCTAGGCATGGAGGTGAAGCAATATTATGGAATCAGATAAGTACTAGCAATTTAAATCCATGTAGCATGATACCTACCGCAACACAAGAGATAAGGCCCATGTATGGTCCCGAGTTAGGTAATGATTGTTCCATAATGATTAAGGACAGCCCAACGAGAAACCCGTATCCAGTTAATGATCTTAATGAAATTGATCCAACTAGTTCATATTTTGATTTTAAAAGAACATTACCCGCTGGTTTTGATTCTACCTCGCTCGAAGAATATATTAGGGATAAATTATCAAATTGTCTCAAATTCAATAATTATATAGATAAAGATTGGACTATAACCGCAGATGGTAATACTTGGAAATATACTAATAGAGATGACATTAAAAACTACCTATTAAGACATAGTACTGTCGATGATAAGGCAGTCGATGTTACCTTAGTCCCCACTATTACAAATTGTCCACTTGATGGAAAATTGGTGGCAAAACTAAATATACCCCTTAAATTCTCAAAAGAAAATATGATTGATGAGGAAGAATCTTTCGTTTTGGATAATCAAGAGTTTATATATAATGCAGATTTGACTTATTTCTACACAAAGGTTGGAGAGCTACTTGACAACGGGTTTATGCCTAAGTTTAATCCTGATATCCCAATATCCCAACTTGGTACTAGTGAAATATGTAATAACTGTGGTTACTTAACTAATGTAATTAATGGTATTGGTAGCTCTGTATCTGCCTGCGAGGCAACTAACGGCTGTCATTTCTATAAAGCAACAGATCCTAATACTGGAGCATATATATTCAATATTAAATGCGGAGAATATTATTTTGGCCCACCACTACCGGATTCAAAACCCATCAATGGAAAAACAGTTTTCTTAGACGGCGTTTCTGGAGATATTGCAAATATTAAAGTAAACAACGGAGACATTACAGCAATAGCCAAAGGAACTACAGTTAATGTTGGAGGATTAGATATAACATACGACAGGCAAAGAGATAGTGGAGAATATGTATTGTTAGTCGGAAAAGGAGTAAGTTTCCTCTGGGGTTATTATTTCGGTTGTGGTTTGCCTCCAAATATAAATAAGTGTTTCATAGATTGTCCTCTACAAACAAGTCCTTCTCCAAATAAACCTCCTTTATGCACATGAAAAAAATAATTATAATATTAGGACTTGTATTTCTTTTTACTAATTTAGTTAATGCTGGTTTATATCCTGTTTCTGTTGCTGATTTAATACAACCAAGTTGCAATAATAATGGAATTTGTGATTATTTTGAAAATTCTGCAAGATGCCCAAATGAATGTATAAGTCAAAATATTAATACAATAAACAGCATAGTAACTAGTACAACAACAATACCTAGTGTAATTGAAACAATCCAACCAGACAGTGTAAACGAGCAGATTAATACTGAAACCAATGAGGTTCCTAAAACTAATATTATAAAAAAACAACCTTATACGATGCCATGGAATCTAATCTTATCAATTGGTTTTGTTATGGGTGTAATCTTATTAGTGTCTGTTCTTTATTTATGGATTAAACAAAAACAACCAATTAAAACTAAGAAAGGAGAAAAAACTAAAGAAGTTAAAAGAATTAAAGTTAGTGAAGAAAATGAATTTGGCTTGCCTTCAAGGCCTAAGCGAGGATTTGGTATTTGAGCTTATATGTTAAAGCTAAGTTTGTTATTATTAAAACATCTAAAATTAAACAAAATATACAAAATGATTTTATAACAAATAGTTCTATTGAAAATAAATAAACAGCAAATAATAGAGAAAATATAGAGAAAATAAATAGATAATTAATAGTATGTTTCTCATTTTCTGGATTTTTGTAAATCATTCTTGATAATACCAAAATAGTCATAAAAAACAATATCCCAAGAAAAGCAACAGGAATTCCTATTTTAGGTGGAAATAAAGAATAAATACTTTTATTTACCAAATCACAAGAAAAATTCTCTCCGAAATTACAGAATTTTCCGGGAGTTTTAGAATAATGCGAGTATAATAAATAAATTGAAACTAAAATTGATAGTATAGATGTGATTGATATATAATTTAATAATTTTTTTTGTTCCATAAAACCTTAGGAAAAGCTTATATTTATAATTGTTTTGATGCGATATATGAAAAATGTGGACTATTGGGAGAGACTAATAGATAACCCACCAGAATCTTATAAACGTTGGTTTGAAACTGAAAAAGAATATCTAATCAAAAATATTAAAAAAAACTCGAAAGTATTGGATATTGGCTGCGGTAACGGAAGAATAATCAAAATTATAGCTCCTATGACTAATAATATTGTTGGTATTGACAATGAGAGAAAAGCAGTTAACGATAGTAAAAATAATTTAAAAAATTACCCACAAATTAGGATCCTATTATCTGATTCAAAAAAATTACCCTTTGAAGATGATTCCTTTGATTTTGTAGTTTGTATGGCAACTCTTGTTAATTTCGGCAAGTATAAGATTGAAGCCCTTAATGAAATGAGAAGGGTTATCAAAAAAGAAGGATACATTATAATAGATGTTTTTTCAGATGACGCTTTTGATGAAAGAATAAAGATTTATAAAAAATTTAAAGCTCCGATAAAACAAATAAATGGAACTACAGTTATATTTGAAGATACTGGAATATCTGAACAGTTTACAAAAGAACAACTAATCGACATTTTTAATCAAGCAAAATTAAGAATTATTGAAATAAAAAAATGGGGAATTGCCTATTTGTGCAAATTACAAAAGTAAAATGATTAGCATTAATATAGATCCTGTGCTTTTTAGCTTCTTTGGATTTGAAATAAGATATTATGGTTTAGTCTATGTTCTTGGTTTTTTACTAGGTTTATACATATTAAACAAAGCCAGAAAAGAGAAAATATTGAATTTAGAAAAAGATCAAATTTATGACTTAATGTTCTATCTTATGATTGGAGTAATAATTGGTGCTAGATTATTTCATGCCATATTCTGGGATTTTAGTTATTTCTTAAAAGAACCTTGGAAATTATTTTATCTATGGCAAGGTGGAATGAGTTTTCATGGTGGTTTATTTGGTATTTTAGTAGCTGGTTATATTTATTGCAAAAAAAAGAACATTAACGTAAAAAAATTAGCAGATGTTTTAACTTTGCCTGCAGTTTTAGCTTTAGCTTTAGGAAGAATTGTTAATTTTATTAACCAAGAAATAGTTGGAACTGTAACTGATGTTTCTTGGTGTTTTAAGTTTAAGAATTATGAAGGATGCCGTCATCCGGTCCAATTATATGCTGCTTTTGGAAGGTTCTTGGCGTTTTTTATTTTATTGAAATTTTGGAATAAACATAAAGAAGGATTTATCTTTTGGAATTTCATCCTTTTATTTGGAATTGGAAGGTTTTTTTTAGATTTTATTAGAGAAGATTTAAGATATTTATTCTTAAACGCCGGACAATGGCTTAGTTTAGTAATGATAATCATTAGTAGTTACATTTTATTTAGATTTTACAGAGAAGATATTAAAAAGGTTTTTTCTTTTAAAAAAGAGAAATAATCAAATTTCAAAAAGGTGTTCAAGTAATCTAAACCTATTATCCGTTGGTAATACTTCTTCAATTACTTTTCCATTTAACCTATAGAGCCTATAAACTTTGGCTTTTCTTGAAGAAGTAATCACCCTATATTTATTGTTTATTACCTCAAGTGCCGAACAATTTTCTAGAGCAATTGCTAGTCCTCCTTCCCTTTGTATCATTCTCCTTAACGAGGGTCTTCTATTTTTCTCAAAATTATAATGTGGACAAGCCATCAAATTTATTAAATTTAATCCTCTTAGTTTTATTAGTCTCTTGCTCTTTCTTGGACCAAACCGCATAGCATCTGAATTCCCATATCTAAACCAACAAATAGCCCCGGCACTAACTCCACACAAAATTTTACCTTTTTTTGCTTCTTTCTTTAGTAATTTATCAACGCCATACCTTCTCCAGGTTTTTAACATTCTTAACGTATTTCCACCACCCACATAAACGATATCCGCTTCAGAAAGCTTCCTTTCTATTTCTGATCTTGTCGGTTTATCTTTAATTAAATAAAGAACATCAGTTTTGCATCCCATTCTTTTACCAAAGTAATTCTCAATTAATTGATAATAACTTTCACTATCCCCGCTTGCTGTTGGAATAAATAACAAGATTGGATGGACCTTTCCACTAAGCCTAATTATTTCTTCATCAATTTTATGTGTTTCAATAGGATAACCCGGCCTTCCAATTTCTCCACCACCAATTGCAACAAGGTTCATATTACTAATTTGCTTTACGTGATTTATTAAGTTTTTTATATTTTTTAAGAATAAATCCAATAGTAATTAAAATTAAACTTGAGATAAATGAATTAAGAAATAGTCTATATGCAAAATCTTGAAAAAATTCATAAGGAAATAAGTTAATCAGATTGTCTCTAGAAGGATCTAACAAGTATAGATCATTGTTGAATAATAATTTATGAAACATATTATTAAAAAAACTTTCAAAGTTTATTAGACAAAATATAAATATGATTAAAATGGCTATAATTCCTGAAAAAATAAACGGTTTTTTTAAGTTTTTATAGTTTAAAGCTATTAAAATTATTAATAATGCCAGAGTAATATAAAACAAAACTATAGTTTTATTAATTAAACCTTTAACATCTCTTAAATGAAGCTTTTCTTTTTCATTAAAAAAATTAGTTGTTAGTTCTTTTTCACTTTTAAAGTAAGAAATTAAGTTATTTATGTTAGTTTCAGCTAATTCTCTCGGTATAGTAATATTTAACCTATCAAGTTCTTTGCTATAGAAATTAGTATTATAAACCAGTAATTTAAAATTTAAAAGAAAGATGAACAATATTAAGGTAATTATTAATACTACTCCTTTAACTTTCATTGTAATTAGCATTATAGCAAGGTTTATATATTAACCTTTTGTTGTCTTGGCTTTATTAAAAGAGGTAAAAAAGGTAAAAGTAACAGGGGATATGCAAAAAATGGAAAATAACGAAAATCAAAAAAAACCAGGTATTTTAAGCAAAATTAAGTTCTGGCAGATTTCTAGTGTCGTGTTATTAATATTATTTATAGTTTCTTTAATGGCTAACTTCTCAGGAAGTGGCTTAAGTGGTGCAATAAGCAAAGATGATGCACAAAACAAAGTTCAGCAATATGCAAATATTGTAACAGGCGGAGCTGTTGTTGAAGTAGGCGGCGTTTTAGAAGATGAAGAATCTGGTTTGTATAAGGTTCCTTTAACAGTAAGAGGACAAACAATGAATGGTTATGTAACAAAAGATGGAAATTTGTTTTTTCCAGCTGCAGTCAATTTAGCTGATTTCTTTGATCAAGTAGATTCTTTAGGAGATGAAGGAACACAATTAGCTAACGAACCAGTACAAACTGCTCCAATTGATGTTAGTGTTGATGATGATCCTATTCTAGGCAAGGAAGATGCTCCTGTAACTATGGTAGAATTTTCAGATTATCAATGCCCTTTCTGCGGCAGATTTGAAAAAGATGCTTTTGGAAAGATAAAAGAAGAATATATTGATACAGGCAAAGTTAAATTAATATTTAGAGATTTTCCATTAACTAATATACATCCTTATGCGCAAAAAGCAGCAGAAGCTTCTGAATGTGCTGACGAGCAAGGCAAATTCTGGAAGTATCATGATATATTATTTGAAAATCAGGAAGCTTTAACAGTTGATGACTTAAAAAAATATGCTGACGACTTAAATCTAAATAATAATAAGTTTGAAAAGTGTTTAGATTCTGGAGACATGGAAAAAGAAGTTCAGAAAGACACTGATGACGGAATTAATTATGGTGTTACTGGAACTCCTGCTTTTTTCATCAATGGAATTGTATTGGAAGGAGCTCAACCATTTGAGAACTTCAAACAGATTATTGATGAAGAATTAAGCAAAATTGAAGATAAAGTAGTGGGAGTAGAAAATGGAACTAAATAGCACAATTCCTAATTCTAGTCCTAATGAAAGACTAGCTATTGCTAGCGTATACTTATCTAAATTATCAAGGAGACTACCAGATTATTTTTGTTATTTACTTGTTAATACCGTTAGGATGGGTTTTGATCTTTGTGGTAGATTAAGTCAAAATTTTGTCGGTGAGTATCATGGGTATCATGAGAAGTATATGAGAAAAAGTCTGGAAGAACTTGATGTAGTGATGCTAGATGTTGAAATGGAACCATTTCGCTAAACAAACATGAAAAAAACAATTTGGGTTATTATAATTATTTTGGCTTTAGGTATTTTTGGTTATTATGGAATAACTGCCTTTGTTGTAAAAGGAAATACTTTAAGTGGTGAATTTGGACAGTGTTTAATTGATAATGGGGCTATTTTTTACGGTGCTGACTGGTGTCAACATTGTCAAAGCCAAAAAGAGATGCTAGGAAGAAACGTAGTTAAAGTACTATATGATAATGGTGGTTATATTGAGTGCCCTGAGAACCAGAAGTTATGTGAATCTAAAGGAATAACTGGATATCCGACATGGATAATAAATGGCACCAAATATGAAGGAGTTCAACCATTAGAAAGTTTAGCTAGTGTAACTCGTTGTGAACTATCTTACGAGTGATATTCTTAAGATTGATTGGTATTTTTTATTGTTTGATCTAATTAAAAAGTTTGAAATATAATAGAAAAGTTTATATACTACAATGTGCACATTATATTACAAATGATAATCAAAGACTCTATGATAATAATCCATCTTGCTAAGATAACACTATTAGAGAAAAGTTGCGATTATTTTGAGGATGTTGTCATTCCTGAAAAGGTTTATGAAGAAGTTTTAGAAGGTAAAGAAAAAGGATATTCAGAAGTTAGCATAATTGAAACCCTAATCACAAATAAAAAAATAAGCATAAAAAAAGTTGGAGAAGAAACCATTTTAAAAAAAGCAAACGAATTTAATATACAAAAAGGAGAAGCTGAAGCTGTTGCCTTATATTGGCAGGAGAAAGCAGAGCTTCTTGCTACAGATGATGACAATGTGAGAAAAAAAAGTACAATATTAAATATAAAGATGATAGGAACGCCCTCAATTATATTAAAACTCTATAAGGAAAAAATAATAGAAAAAGATAAAACCATTAATAGTCTAAATGAATTGAAAAAAATTGGATGGTTTAGCAATGCCATTATAGATAAAATTTTGATGGAGGTAAAATGAAAGATGCAATAGGCATAAGACTGCCCGAAACAATTATGAAGAAGATAGAAAAATTAAGTAAGGAAGAAAATGAGGATAGAAGCACAATAATAAGAAAACTAGTCGTAATTGGTTATTTTAACTTATCTAAACAAAAAGCTGCAGAAAAATACATTAAAGGAAAGATAACATTTTCAGAAGCAGCACATGAGGCAGGATTAACTATATGGGAAATGGAGCGGTACTTGGTAGAAGAAGGTTTTAAATCAAGTTACTCTATAGAAGATCTTGAAAAAGAGATGAAAATTTTGAGCACTAGCTTAAAACATTAGTGAACTATCTCACGAGTAGAGTATTCTATTTGTTATTTTAAAGTTAATATATCTTTAAATATTAGTTATCTCCTAATCTGTAAGAGGTGATAGAAGGGGTGATAGGATCCTATTTATTCCATAATATAACAATAAAAAAGATGTTTGAGACTTTTAAAAAGAAATATTTGTATTTTCCTGGCTGTTTAAGTAATTATGTTCTTCCAGAAATTGTAGAAAATTACAGGAAAATATTTTTTAAACTAAAAATACAGACCTATAATTTAAGTTCTTTAAATTGTTGTGGGACTATAGCTTATAACAATGGTTATAACAAAGATTTTGAAGAAATAAGAAGTAAAAACTTGGCTTTTTTTAATCAAAACAATGTTAAAAATATTGTTACCAATGATCCTGGCTGTTTAAAAACACTAAATCAGCTTTACAGCCTTAGCACAATACATGTTACTCAATTAATAACAAAATATATCAGAAAACTACCTGTTAAATTTGATGAAAAAGTTAATTATTATGATAGTGTTAGTTTAAATGTTTATGAAGGGCCAAGAAAAATTTTGGAAGCTTTAGGTTTTGAAATTAAAGAATTAAAAAGAAACAAACAGAATTCTGTTCTTTGCGGCGCGGAAGGAGGATTAATGCATAATCTTCCATCTTTAGCAAACAAAATCAGCAAAGAAGTTTTTGATATGTGCACTGAAAAAAAATTAATAGTTTCAGATCCTTTAGCATATTATCATTTAAAAAATAATGCACCCAGAAATATACAAGTTATGGAAATGAGCGAGGTAATAATATGAGCATTACCTGGTTTGAGAATTTAGTTGGAAAAGAAAACGTTTCAGATGAAATAGTTGATAGAGAAGTTTACAGTACTGATGCTAGTCAAATTAAAGGAAAGTGTGATAAAATAATATGGGCTACTGAAGTGAAACATTTACATCAGATTGTTCTATACGCAAAAAGAAATAAATTAGACCTTATTGCAAGAGGGGCTGGAACTAATTTAGTTGGTTCTTGTGTCCCAGACAATTCTATTGTTATTGACTTTAGTAAGATGAATAAGATAATAGCTCTAACCAGTAATTACGTTGTAGTTGAACCTGGAGTTATTTTAGACGACCTAAACTCTGTTTTAAGGGATAAGTTTTTTCCAATACAACCAGAAGATAGTACTAGTTGCACTATTGGGGGCATGATAGGAATTAATTCTACTGGCTTTTACGAAAAAAAATATGGTAGAATGAAAGATTGGGTTTTGGAAGTTGAGATGATTGATGGAAATGGAAGATTAAAAAAATATGGAAACGAAATAGTAGGAAAAGAAGGAATTTTAGGACTGATAACTAGTGTTAAATTGAAAATAACTGATAAGATAAATGAAAGGAGTATGAATGTTTTAAAATATGATAAGTTAAATGATGTTTTAAACAAAGTTAACGAACTAAAAAGCAATCAAGAAGTTATTGCCATTGAATTTATTAATCTGGATGCTGCAAAATTAGCAGGTTTAGAAGAAAGATATTATTTAATTGTTGAATATCTTGGTTTTGAAGGTGGAGTTAGAGATTTAAATGAGATGGGCAGGTTATGGCATATAAGAAAGAAGATTTTTCATAAATTAGCCAGTAACAGCTATGTTTATTTGGAAGATCCTTTAATACCACAAGAAAATTTAGCTGAATTTTTATACTATTTGGAAACTAAAAAGATTCCATGCTACGGACCAATTGGAACTAATGTTTTATATCCTTGTTTTTCAAATAGAGATGAAATAAAAGAGCTTTATGACACAGTTTTAAAATTAAGAGGAGTAATAGGAAGCAGACAAGGGATTGGATTGCTTAAGAAAAATTATTTGAATGAAGTCATGAAAGAAGAATTAAGAAACTTAAAAGAGCAAATGGATCCAATGCATATAATGAATAAAGGAAAAGTGATTTAAAATGGCAGGTGTTGATAAATGCATATTGTGCGGAAAATGCAGGGCAGATAGTGCTCTATTAAAAGTTACTGGAAAAGAAATATTAACTGCCAGAGGAAAAGCTTTGCTGATAATGAAGGGCATTCTGGATAAAATATTTTATATTGATCCTTTAAATGATATTACTGTTAGAAGTTGTCCTACAAACGTTGAAATTTCAGAAGAAGTGAGAAAACAACGGGAGAGATTAGTTGAAAACGGGATTGAAACTAAGGCAAATAGGAGAATGATAGATAACATAAGAGAATTTGGAAATCCTTACGGAAGCTTAGAGAAAAAAGACATTAAGGAAGTTTATAGTTAAGTTTAAATATAAAGAAGTTTTTTGTTATTTTAAATCTTGTATTTAAAAAGAGGTGGCTTTGGTGAAAATTAAATTCATTTTAATCTCTGTTATTCTGTTAATTCTTGTTTTAGTTTTTTTTAATTTTTTTATATTAGATTATTCTAAAGTAAAAATTACTGGTAAAGCTACTGGTCCATGTATTGTTAATGGTGTATGTGATGCTAGTTTTGGTGAGGATTCTATAAATTGTCCAGAAGATTGTGGTTCTGGCGGTAGCTCTGGTGGAAGTGGAGGGGGGATAGTTGTTTCTAGTGGGGTAATAGAAGATATTCCATTAGGTAAGGCAATTGCAAATTCTACTACTTTTGGGTTTGATTGGAGTTTTGATGATGCAGACATTGAAACTTTAAAAGATACTCAAATTAATTTTCAAGGTAAAGATTATGATATTCACGAAGAGTTGATTTTATCAAAGACAACACCAGCAGTAGAAACAAGTCTTACTGGTTCAGATGATGATTATGAAAGCAACGTATTCTTAGAAACTATTTCTAAAGGTATTAAATACTATTATGCATTTGACGATGCAATAAATGTTTCTAAAGCTACAACCAATGAACCACTTACAATAAATTTTTTGGGTAAAGATATTAAAATTATAAATGTAGATTCAAATAATAAGTTTACTGCTCTAGTGGGTAGTGAATATTTTATGAATGTAGGAGACACAGTAACTGTTAGTGGCAAATCTATTATTTTACAAAATGTTGGTGAGGGTGGTTCTGTATTGGTGAGTGTTGGTGGTGTTCAAGGAAATATCCCAGCTAAAACCGTAGTTGTTGTAAACGGTATTTCAATTTATAATATTGAAACATATTATACAAATGAAATATCGGAAAGATCCGCTGTTTTGAATATTGGTGATGCTACTTTGGTTACCTATCAAGATGGCGATGCTTACATTGGAGAAGATGAAAATGATCCTGATTGGGAATGGGTTATTCATGGTTTAGCTGAGTCTGCCGCTACTACTGTAAATGTTACGCCAGCAGAGTTTCCATCTTCATATCCTACTGGTCCGGTTATAGGTATAAAAAATGCATTTACTAAAGATGATGATACAGATTTTCCTCCTGGTACTGGTAGTTGTTACAATTTACCTAATAATTATGTTTCAATTTGTTTGGATAGTTTAACTGTGCCGGACAATGATTATTTGGAAGTTACTACGAAATATAATCCTAGTGTAGATACTGCTAAATCTGGTCATCTTGAAGGTAGAACTAGTGTAAAAGTGATTGAGATAACTGCTCCTGGAACTAGTAGATTTAACCTAGGAGGGCATTTAACTTCTCAGATTTGGTTGCAAGTATTTACAAATGGAGAGATTGGAATATTTTATAATGATCCTAACCAAAATCCATCAGTACAATTTTTTAATTCTTTTTCTTTTGCTACTAAAACAGATATAGCTTCTGTTGAGTTTGGTGATACTAGTGGAAATAATGTTAAGATTAAAGGACAAGTTGATGGTTCATTTTTTGATATCTCTGTTGAAATGCTTGGTGATTCTATTAGTGAACTAAGGGAAGGTGAGGATAATCTTGTTTCTAAGTGGTTAGTTACAAATGGAGAATTTGTTTCCTTAGGCAATACAAATTCACTTGGAGAGATTGATGAACTTCAATGGACAACTCTTGATGAGTCATTTAGTGGCGCTAACTTAGGAATTAAAAATGAAGACCATAGAACTAAGTATGGTATTATTATTAAGAATCCTGCTTTAAACGGTGCATCTGATCAAGTCGTTTTATTAATTCCTAGTGATCAAGTCCAAGGAAATATTAAAATTACAGGTTATACTACTCTAATAAGTTCTCATACATTAGATAATTATCCTAAACCATTTATTTTAAATGGGATATTACAACAGATGTCTATTGTAGTAGGAGCAATGGCTCCGGCTTCTGATACGCTTTCTGTGGTACAAATAGTTACACGATTACAATCTGATGTTGGAGATCCAACTTTATCTATTAGTACTCGATTAGATTCTGAAGTTACTGATGTGAATCAACATATTATAAGCGTGGGTTCAAAGGTAAACAATCAAATAACAAAAAAGATATATACTGAGTGCTCCATGAATGGACCTGGTATCGGACTAGGAAAAATTAGTATTTGTGACTATAATGGTTTTGCTCATCTTGTTGTTGATGGTTATGAGGATGTTGATATTAGGAAAGCTGCGAAGATACTTTCAAGTTATGATCAATATTCTTTATATGGTACAGAAGTGTGCATTGGTGGGGATTTAACACAACCTACAATTATACCTTGTTCTCCACCACAGACTCAATGTGAACCTGGTTGTAGTTTAAATAATGTTTGTGTGCCTGTGGGTTATAGGAATTTAGCAGAACAAGGAGCATCTTATTGCGGTGGTGTATTATGGGGACCACAAAAAGCAAATGGTGAAACCTGTCAAAATAACTTTGAATGCTTAAGTAATTTCTGTAGCAATAATAAATGTGTTGATTTAGTTAGTGACATTCAAAGCAATACCGGAATTTTAAATCAGATGCTGTTTTTTTTACAAAGTAAATAAACAATGAAAAAAAATTTTTTATTTTACTATTTTTTTGTATTATTTATAGGTTTTAGTAGTATTACAACTGCTCAATGCAATGGTTGCTTAGTAAATTCTAAATGTTATTCATTTGGTTCTTTATTAAGCCAGACTTATTGTGATATTAATGGTAATTTTTTAAATCAAAAAAGTTTAGCTTCAAGTTGCCAGAATGATTTTGAATGCTTAAATGGGAAATGTAGCAATAGTAAATGTATTGATTTAGGATTGATATTTGATCAAAATGAAGAAAAAACTGTCCAAATACAAAATTTGATAGGATTTAGTATACAAGAAACTGCTCCTCCAACAGGAGGTACTGGTGACGGCGGAGGTTCAAGTTCTGGTGGATTAAGAACTGTAAAGTCCTTTTCTAGTATAAAAGCAGATACATTAACAACTGCTTCCTCCACAACAGATCCTGTTGAAAGCATTATTTTTAAATTAAAGAATAATCAAAAAGATGTTAGTGTTAAAATAAATCAATTATCAACTTTGTCTAACAGTATAAGCAAACCAGTTGATATGGTGTATAAATATTTTGAAATAAATATAAATATAGACAATTCTCTTTTTTCAGAATCGAAAGTTATATTTAAAGTTAACAAAAAATGGCTAGAGAACAATGGTTATGGCAATGAGGATATTAGATTAAAGAAAAGAGTTAATAGTTGGATAAATTTAGATACAAAATACTTAAGTCAGGATATTTTAAACTATTTTTATGAAGCAGATACAAGGGGGTTTTCAATATTTTCTATAGTTGCAGAAAAAGCAACTTCTAAAGTAGTTAATCTATGTGGCAATGGTGCGATAGATGTTGGTGAAACTTGCAGAAGTTGTAGTTTAGATGTTAGATGTCAATCTGATGAAATATGTGATAATTCTGGAATATGTCAAAAGAAAACACAGCAAATTCAACAATCAGTCCAACAGATAGAGCAACCACCAATACAAGAAACAACACCAAAAATAAAAACCACAGACCTATTATTAAAGAATTATATAACTGTTTTAATAGTTGGAATTTCAATCCTTGTTTTATTAATTATTGCTATTGTTATTTATTTAATGACTACAAGAAAATCCAAACATAAAGAAGAACCTTGGGAGGAAATGACAGAAATTGAGAGAATAAATTATGAAAGATTAATGAATATTATAGAAGAAAACTTAAGCAAGGGCTATAACAAAGTAGAAATAAGAAGAGCAGCATTAGATTCTGGTTGGGATGAAAGTTTAATAGACAAAGTTATGAGAAATATTAAATAGTAAGGTTTATATAGTAATAATTACTATTATCTTCTAGTAAAATGACATTAACAAAAGTTACTAGGAATTATCAAATTACTTTACCTAAAGACGTTAGGGAAGATATGGAAATTAAGATAGGGGATACTATGCTAATACAAAAAGAGCAAGATCAAATAAAAATGAAAAAATTTACTAGGAACATATTAGAAAAGAGTTTTGGTAGTTGGAAAAACGTAAATTCTATAGAATTTGTTAGAAATATTAGAGACGAATCTGAGGAAAGATTAAGAAAATTAGGATTATGAAGTCCATTCTTATTGATACGGATATATTTATTGATCATCTTAGAGGCAATATTGAAGCTAAAAATTTTTTAGAAATTTTGAAAAATACGGAATACATTACTTATTTTTCAGCAATAACAGAAGCAGAATTAGTGTCAGGTAAAGAATGCAACAATTATGAAAAATTACAGAACATATTAGATCTGTTATCTTTGCATACAAAACTAGTTATCAATAATGAAATTGCAAAAAGGGCGGGTGAATTTAGAAGAAAATATGATACCCCATTGCTAGATTCAATCATTGCAGCGAGTGCGTTTGTTACAAAATCGAAGATTGTTACTAAAAATATTAAACATTTTAAAGCAATAAAAGAGATTACGGCAATAAGTCCAGATTTTAAATAAATTTATATATTTAGTTCTTGTTTCCTTTATTATATGTTTTACCAAAAAGAAATAAAAGAGGTTTTATCCGAATTAAATAGTTCTGAAAACGGATTAACAGAAATAGAAGCTAAAAAAAGATTAGAAAAATACGGAAGAAACATTATAGAAAGAAAACGTAAAATAAGTAAATTAAAAATATTTCTTAGGCAATTCATAAGTCCATTAATTATAATCTTAATAATTTCTACAATAATAGTTTTTGCTTTAAAAGAATTTTTAGATGGAATTGCCATTTTGATAATAATCTTTTTAAATGCAATTTTAGGCTTTATTCAGGAATATAAAGCAGAAAAAGCAATTGAACTTTTAAGAAAATTAAGCACACCAAACTCAAGAGTAATAAGAGATAATAAAGAAAAGATAATTTCTTCTGAATTATTAGTTCAGGGAGATATTATACTTTTTGAAACAGGCGATAAGATTAATGTTGACGCCAGACTAATAGAAGTATTTAATTTAAGTTTAGATGAATCTATTTTAACAGGAGAAAGTACAAGCGTAAATAAGCAGATTAGTGAATTAAAAAACAAGGCAGTAATTTCTGATCAAGACAATATGGTTTTCTCAGGAACTTTAGTCGTTAATGGAAGAGGCAAGGCAATAGTTACCAACACAGGAATGGATACGGAAGTAGGCAAAATAGCAAGATTAATTGAAAAAATTGATACAGAAGAAACACCATTGCAAAAAAAATTAAGAAAATTAGGCGATAATGTAGCATTATTGGCTTTTTTAATCTCGGTTATTGTTATTATCCTGGGCTTATTTAAAAGATTAAACCTTTTAGATATTTTCAAAACAGCCATTTCTTTGGCCGTAGCCATTATTCCAGAAGGATTACCCGCGGTTATAACAATAAGCTTGGCTATTGGTGTTCAAAGAATGTTAAAAAAGAAAGCATTGATAAGAAAACTTCATGCAGTCGAAACATTAGGCAGTGTTCAAATAATTTGCACAGACAAGACAGGAACATTAACAAAAAATGAAATGACAGTAACAGAGTTATTCGTTAATAATAAAGAGATAAAAGTCACAGGAAAGGGTTATGAATTAAAAGGTAATTTTTTATTCAATAACAAGAAGATTAATCCAAAAGAGTTTTCTAATTTAATAAACACTGCAGTTAATTGCAATAATTCCTCCTTGCCGGATTTAGGAGATCCTACTGAATTATCTTTGCTAGTTTTAGGAAAAAAAGCAAAAATTGAAAAATCTAAAGATAGAATTGATGAAGAATTATTTAGTTCTGAAAAGAAATATATGTCTGTTACATATGAAATAAACAAAGAAAAAATAAAGTTCATTAAAGGAGCTTCTGAAGTAATAATAAACTTCTGTGATTATATTGAAATCAACAATAAAATAATAAAGTTAAACTCAAAAGAAAAAGAATTCATTCTGAAAAAGAATTCTGAAATGGCTTCTAGAGCATTAAGAGTATTAGGCTTAGCCTATGAAAAGAACAAGAAAACTTTTTTTGTTGGTTTAGTCGGGATGATAGATCCTCCTAGGAAAGAAGTTAAAGACGCCATTAAAATTGCTAATGAAGCCGGAATAAGAGTTATAATGATTACAGGCGATCATAAAGAAACAGCTTTAGCCATAGCTAAGGAAATTGGCATTAAAGGAAAAGCAATAAGCGGTAATGAAATTGATGAATATGATATTGATGATTATATTGATCATACAAACATATACGCAAGAGTAAGTGCAGAGCATAAAGTCAAGATTTTAGAAGAATTGCAAAGAAAAAACAACATAGTTGCTATGACCGGGGATGGTATTAATGATGCTCCCGCATTGAAAAAAGCAGACATAGGAATAGCTATGAATATTAAGGGAACAGATGTTGCCAGAGATGCTTCAAATATGATTCTCGTTGATGATAATTTTGCTTCAATTGTTAATGCTATCAAAGAAGGAAGGGTTATCTATGACAATATTAAGAAATTTGTAAAATACTTGTTAAGCGCTAATTTTGGAGAAGTGTTAATCATATTATTAAGCTTGATTTTAAATTTGCCTTTGCCTTTGTTGCCGTTGCAGATATTGTGGGTTAATTTAGTTACAGATGGCTTGCCTGCTTTGGCTTTAGGCATTGATAATCCCAGCGAAAATGTTATGAGAAAAAAACCAAGAAACAAAAATGAGAGTATTTTAAAAAATACTTTTTGGTTTATCTTATCATCTGGCATTATTGGTGCTATCCTAGTATTAGGCCTATTTTATAATAATATGGGTTTTGATTTAGATAAGGCAAGAACAATTGCATTAACTAGCTTAATAATTTTTGAGTTATTCTTAGTATTTACTATAAGAGGAGAAGAATTTATGTTTAACAATAGAACCAACAAGTATATTTGGCTGGCTGTTATTTCTAGTATCTTCTTGCATTTAATTATAATGTATAGTGATTTAAACATATTTTTTAAACTAGTTCCTCTAAGTTTTAATGAATGGATAAAAATAGTATTATTTAGTTTTATTGGAATAATAATATTTGAAATAATAAAAATAATAAAAAATTTATTTCTTAGAAAACCAGCAGAATCCCACTAATAAGAAAACAACAGTATACCAACTTAGCTTCCAGAAACTAGGACCTCCTGTATAATCTTGTAATAAAAATATTAAACCAATCAATAATGCTATTAATCCCCATCTTTTATGATTAGGACAGCATATATGACATGCATTTGAAGAACTCATTTGCATAGCGGTAGATTTAGTTGTCTTTCTTCTTCTTTTAACCATTAATTTCCCCCCTTTATAATAATTATTAATAGAAATTCTTATTTTGTTATTTATAAAAAAGTGTTTTATTTATTAAGTGGTAAACCTAAAAGAAAGTCTTCAGATCTTCTAATGAATCTAGCAAAAAATCTGGTTGTTCAGTTTCTAATCTTTGTCTGCTATGATACCCTCTTTGTTGTCCATCTGGACCAGAAATTGCTGCTGAATGAACCCCTGCTTTTTTTGCGGCTCTAATATCATAAATTGTATCTCCCAAATAAATCGTTTCTTCTCTTCGTATTCCACTATCTTCCACTATTCTTACTATTCCTTCAGATTTATCTCTTGAATTGCCAGCAATACATCTAAAATATTGTTCTATACCATAAGTTCTTGCTTCTTGTTTTAGGTTTTCTTCAGGATGGCTACTTAAAACCGCTAATATTTTATCTCTCATAGACAAATAAGCCAACACTTCTTTGACATCAACGTATATTTGTGGGATTACTCCTTTACTTATAACTATATCAAAATATCTTTTATATGACAGGAGAAGTTCCTCTTGTGTACCTACAAGACCACGCTTTGCTAGAAACTCTGCAGCCGTTAAATCAGTATTTAATAAAAATTCATCAAAAGTTAATATTTTTAGTCCTCTTTCACGAAGTAATCTAGTGTTTGCTTCATAAACGGGTTTTCTATCGTCACTTATTACTCCGCTCCAATCGAAAATAAAAAGATTCATATTCTTTAAATAAAATTTCTTATTTTTAATGTTAATTATAGAGCAAAGGTTATTTTAGTTTGATAAACCAAGAACTTCTTTTATTTTTTCCCTGTCAAAACCTAAGAAAACCTTATCATCTATTTGTATTACCGGAGTATTTGCTTGTCCAGATATTTCTTGCATTTCTTTAAATCTATCTTTGTTTCTTGAAACATCAACCATTTCAAATTCTATATTATTCGTTTTTAGTAAATTGCGTATCATATCGGAGTATACATCATTATTTTTTGTATAAATCTTAACTTTCATATCATAAAATTAATCTATTTTCTTCATAAGGTTTTTGGTTTAAAGAATCTGATCAATATACACCCTTATTTGCCTCTGCATCTCTTCAGGATTATTTGGAATATATCTTATTAGTTTTACTCTATTTGGTTCTAATAAAGACAAAGCCCTAAAACCATCAACTCTTCTCTGGTGCTCTTCTTTTGGTTTTGCTTCTAATCTATCTAGTCTTCCAAATTCGGTTGTTCCTATCTTACCCAATGTTTCTTCTGGTATAGCATCTATGTAAAAGGTCAAATCTGGAATTAATCCATGGCTAGCCAATCTATTAAGCATAATAACAAGATCCAAGCCTAATTTTCCTGCAATTCCTTGATAAGCAGTTGATGAATCAAAATACCTATCACATAACACTATTCTACCTTGTTCAAGTGCGGGCAATATTAATCGTGTTGTATGAATTGAACGGTTTGCTTGAAAAAGAAATAATTCCGCCATCCTTGTCATCTGATCAGCATAAATAGGATTTTGTAAAAGATCCCTTATTATTGCACAGCTTGGTAAAGTACCACCTGGTTCTCTTGTTAATGCAATATCTAATCCTTTGGATTGGAGATATTCTGCTAATAATTTTAGCTGAGTTGATTTACCACAGCCATCATTACCTTCAAAAGTTATGAATTTACCTTTGTAACTTGTCATTTTTGATCTAATGCGTGTTCATTTGCTCTTGTTTTGGCTTCAGAATCTCCTCTAGCAAAAGGATAGTCATTATAGTCAACAAAACCCATTAATGCTGCTATTTCCGGATTTCTTCTAGAAGCCAAAGTATGCATCTTTTGTGCTACTTTTCTATAACTAGAATGCCCTTGCGGTATTGTTCTTATCTCTGTTAAATGCATTAATTCACGAGCATTCATTCCCATATTCCACCTAACATCAAATCCAAATAAAACAGCATACTGTGCTTCATGAGGAAACTCTTGGCATAATTTCTCATACAAATCTACAGCTCTGTCTCTGGCTTCTTTTACTCCATCATCTAAACCTTCTTCGATTATTTCTCCAGGGATAAAGAAGCCAAGTCTCGTAGTCAATCTCTGCCTTTGTTGTGTTAACATTCTATGTCTATGTAAGTCCCTAAAAATTCCAAAGTCTCCTTGTATATCATATGTAAACGGATAACCAAATTCTAATCCGCGTCCTGGTCTGTCTCTTCTATTTGTTCTTTCTCCCTTGTATGTTTTTAAAATATCTAATTTTTCAGTATAAGATAATAAAGAAACAACGCCCCTTATCTGCTCTGTTGGATGTTCCAAAAATGGGAATAACATTGTAGCTATTGTATAATCTAAATATTCTCTTGCATTGGTTGGATTATCCAATAAAACAACCGAGTCTGCTGTTCTTGGAGAAACACCAGCAAATAATCTTGCTGCAAGAGTTTGCATTGCTGCTTCTTTTGCCTTTAAGTAATCACTCGGTTTTGCTCTTTCAACATATCTTTTTATATATTCATCCAGTTCTTGATGAGCTAATCCTGCAAGTCCATTCATTTCAGCTAGTGGATGAGAATACATTTCTGTTAATAATCCTTGAAAAAATCTTCCATTTCCAAGTAGACCAACATTTGTTAAGGTTGCAGCAGGTAGGACTACTCTTATTGTATCACACGCCTTTGTTCTTATCATTTCCCTATAAGTCTTTTCGAAATCTCTTCTTTCTGTATCATCAGTTAATTCTTCTAATCTCTTTTTACCATCCCAATCTTCCCTTAATTTAAATTCTGCAGCTTCAAGAGGCAACATTCTTCGAAAATGTGCTTGCATAGGATCTATTAGAGAACAATAGGTTTCAAAACAGAAGTTCAAAGTATCTTCGTAAGTTCTAGCAGACCTACTTTGCATAATTCTTGGTTCTCTTAAGAATTTAAACCTTCCTTGTTCATCTTTCTGATCATAGAAAACATACCTGCTTGACTGTTCTATTGGCGAACCGCCAATTCTTTTATCCTCAATAACTTTTGTTGCCAAGTTTGATACCTGCTCAAAAGCTAAATGGGCGTCATCAAGTTCACCTATAGAATCATCACCAAAACCAACAAGAACTCTTCTTACAAGATCATCTGCTTTTTGTGCATCTAAATGACCTTTTTTTATGAATTCTTGCAAAAGTACTTCTCTAAATCCACCTCTTGCCCTGCTGTATCTTGCAAATATCGCCCCAGTTAAACCTGGAACATGAGCAACAAATACTTGTCCATCTGTATTTGAGACAAAAGGAGCCAATAGTGCTTTTTCTTCAGGAGTAAAATTTGGCATTCTTTTATTGTACCTAATGATTTTTATAAATATTATCCAAGTTTATTGTTTATTTTAGAAAATAGCGCTTATATTCTCTATATGATCAACTAATATTTTAGACCACCCCTCTAATCTTCCATAAATCTCTTGGTTTTTCAATTTATCAGGATCGATAAACCAACTTTTGACTAATTCTTTTTGTTCTATCTTTAGTTCATTTTTCTTTACTTTGGCTAAATATATTAATCCGAAATGGACAAGACCTATTTCATCTGCCTCATCATTAATATAACCTATGTGGTGTAAATCATAATCCTCAGGATTTAAACCTATTTCTTCTTTTATTTCCCTCTGCAAACTTGAATCTATGACGCTTATGCTCGGATTATGGTCATGTGGTTCTATATGCCCACCAAGACCTATTGACAATTTTGAGGCATATCTTTCTTCACTTGTGACCCCCTTTGGTGGTCTTTCATATATAAATATCTGATTATTATAAACCAAGATTACGTAAGCAATTGCTTGTTTATATGATTTATCTTGTTCTGCTGGTATTTTTTGAGTTATTGATGTCGAATATCTAGAAAGAAATCTTTGATTTTTAGGATTAAGAATTAGATTTAGATAATCATAAAATGGTTTATGAACATATCCATTAAACTTTTTTTCTTTGAAAATCAGTTCCGTTGGTATTGCTAAACAAACTTTTTCCATTGAGTTTAAAAAAACCACTAATTTAAATAAATTTGTATATCCTATAATACTAATTGTTTATCCTGCGTATATTGCTTACCTGTTCTTAATGCAATTTCTGCTTTCTGTAATTCTGATCCCAAATCCAGCGCATGCGAAATCTCTGAAATAAGATTATTATTTGATATTTGTACAATTAGTTCTCCTGCTACTTTTCCTTCATAATTACCAATCGCATTACCATCAAGATCAGTATGTATTGCCTTTATTTTTCCTTCCTCAACCTTTATTAAAAAATTTCCTTTTGGGTCTATTCTAAAATTTATTAGATTGCCCAATGGAGTTGATCTCATTAATACCCATTCTCTATTTCTATCCAAAATCTCTTTCGTATCTGTCCAGTTTTTATCATATATATGTGCACTACCAGAGATAGTAGTTAATGGCCCAATCTTCAAAGGTACAGACTTCCCAATTTCTCTTGCTATCTCTCCTTGTAATCTTCTTAATGCGAAAGCATTTCTTGGCCAAGCCTCATACATATCATTGCTTCTTATATAAACAGTTAGATAAAGCGTGTTTTCCTGAACCAACACGTGAACAAGATTTATACATGGCGGCTCTTTACTAGTAGGGTCGCTTTCATAGTTCCAAGTGAAAGCTATTGCTCTACGGTTATATGGTTCTTTGCTCAATATATCAATTATATTATTAATCTGATCTATCTTGTTTCCATCTTTTAATTGTACTTCTCTCAGCCTTTGACCGTAAGTATAGTGTATGTTTTCAATCTTAATGTTTTTTGTAACCTGTGGGATATACTCTTCCAATTCTTCTTTTGAAAACTGAAAATATTCTTCCCATTTTGGTTCAAATGGATCTTCATCAGTTATCACAGAGAGTACATTTATTAATTCTTTTTGAAACCCACCATAAGAAGTGGGTTTTGTTGCACCAAATCTAGATATATTATAAAGAATTTCAAGCCAAGCCCTACCGATTGTCTTTTCTTTTATTTTTACTACTGCAGAATCTGATGGAAGCTTTTCTGGTGGCTCTATCTTATTGTCCGGGAAAATTTCTGAATCACCATAACTCTCTTTTTTTTCTAATTGGTTTATTTTATCAATAATCTCCTCAATAGTTTTGCCTCTAAAATCTAGGATTTCCACATTTTGCCTAAACTTATCAATTGCTTCTTTTGGTATTTCTTTATGTATCTTAGAGTTATGTACACCAATAATATGGTTATTTTCATCAACCCCATTATTTTTTAGGGCCAATAAAGTATCCCCTGCTTTTGCTAAATCTTGACCAGTAACAATTAGATATCTTATGTTTTTATTATATAAACAATTTCTAAGAATAAAGTTTATCCCGCCATTAAAATATAACTGACCAATAGCACAATACAAATTTGAAGGTATTTTATCTGCTATTAACTTACTTCTAGTCCATAATGTTATTATACCTACGTTAGAACTAATATTACCGAGAATCAAATTTTCTTTTTCATTTATAGGCCATTCAGACAATAAAATCCCCCCATTAATTATACCCAATTAATTATTTATAACTTTTTATATGCTAGAGTGCCTAAATTACTTTTATTTTAACAATAAAGTAACAAAAACCTTTTAAATTATAAATAACTAAGAAATATTATGGACCAGGTAACTAAAGAGAAATTAGACAAATATTTTCAAGTTACTAAAGCTGCATTAGAGGAAGCTAAAAAATCTCATGAAAATGTTGATATAAATGATTCAACAAGAAAACATTTCATAGACACAGTTGAAAGATATTTGAGTGATGCCGAACATTTTGCTTCTAAATCTGATTTTGTTACTGCTTTTGCTGCATTAAATTATGCACATGGTTGGCTAGATGCAGGTGCAAAAATAGGAATATTTGATGTTGATAATTCTGAATTATTTGCAGGTGTTGATAATAAGGGAAAAGAAATATAAACAAGAAGGATACTTAAATAGTATGCAACGGTTTTTAGACACATTAAAGAAAAGTAAATATCTATATATTATTGCTGTAAGTTTAGTTACAACAATCATCCTTATAAATTCTGTTTCAGATTTTACAGATAGGATTAAAAATAATAAATTTTTAATAGTTTTGAGTCTAGTAATATTTTACTTTTTTGTAGTAATATCAATAAAGGAGGAAATTTGGAAAAATGGAAAATAAAAAAGGAATGTCACAACTAGTTATGTTTATTATTGTAGTAATAATCCTTATAATTGTTGCCAGATACTTAGGTTGGATTTAATAAAATAAACGATGGTGAAAGTAATTAGTTTAGGCGGGAGTTTAATCGTCCCTAATGAGATTAACTCTGAGTATCTAAATAGGTTTAAAGAAGTAATAATAAAATATTCTAAAAGAGAGAAGTTCGTAATCGTTTGTGGCGGTGGAAGAACTGCTAGAATATATATTAATGCTTTAAGAAATAACAGAATAAACGAAAAAATACTGGATTACATTGGAATTAGGATAACCAGGCTAAATGCTTGGTTACTAATCAATTTGTTTGGAAAAGAAGTTTCTGCTAATTTAGGCAAGTCTTTGAAAGACGTTGAAAATTTATTAAATAAGAAAAATATTGTTATTGTTGGTGGTTTGAGATATAAACCATATAATACAAGCGATGGAACTGCAGCTACAATTGCAAGCATGCTAAAATGCGATTTTATCAATATGACTAACGTCAAAGGATTATATAATAAAAACCCAAAACTAAAAGGAGCAAAATTTATACCTAAAATTACATTTGATGATTTTTACAAAACAGCAAATAAAATCAAATATAAAGCAGGCCAACATTTTGTTTTAGATCAATCTGCTGCTAAAATAATTAAAGAAAATAAAATTAGAACTTATATTATAAGCAAAGATTTAAAAAATCTAGAAAAAATATTAAAAGAAAAAAAGTTTATAGGTACGGTCGTTGACTCGTTTTTTCTAATCTGACATTATAGCCACCGAATTCTACTTTCTGTATTATAGCACCAAAAGCAACACCAAAAACCGTTTTTCCGGGGTTTTCTGGAGGACTTATATCTACTCGGTCGTCTAAAACAATAACGTCAATTTTACTGCGAGGAATTCCCTTTCTTTCTGCTTCAGTTAATGCCTGTTGTAATTCTCTTAAAGTTATTAATTTTCTTTCTGCCATTTTAAGCGAAGGATTTTTGTTGCTGTCCAACAACCCTTCCCCCGTAAAACTGACTCCTAATTACCACGGGTTCACCATTTCTTCTATAAATGGTTGCTTCTCCATGATACTTTAATAATACGTCTTGCGCAGTTTTTACAGGTATTAATCCAGAATATACCCAACGACAGGCGTCATCCCCAAAAATTGCTTCAGTTGTTGGTCTCCCGCCTCTACCGGCTATGATATGTAACCCCATTCTTGTTGCAGGGTTATTTTCTAAATCGTGCGAAAGTTCACTAACATTTCTTTGCCTTTTTGCCAAATTTATCCCCCCATTAAATATATATTATATATGCTAAATATAGAAATCCCATTATTTATAAATATTATCATTTCTATTTATAACATATGATAATAATTGTAACAGGTTCAGTTGGCACAGGCAAGACTAAAATCGCTAGAGCAATTGCTAAAAAATATAATCTAAATTACCTGGATTTAAATGAATTAATTGTTAAAAATAAGTTATATGAAAATTATGATAGAAAATTTAAAACATATATTGTTGATGTAAAAAAAGTAAATAAATTTTTAATAAAATTAATAAAAAAAGAGAAAAATTTAGTTATAGATTCTCATTTAAGCCATTATTTAAACAAAAAATATGTTGATTTATGCATAGTTACTAAGTGTGACATTAAAATTTTAAAAAAAAGATTGGAAAAAAGAAAATATTCAAAAGAAAAAATAAGAGAGAATTTAGATGCAGAGATATTAGATGTTTGTTTAATAGAAGCGCTAGATAATAACCATAAAGTGAAAGTAATAGACACTACAAAAGGTTTCAATCAGAATAAATTAAACATAAAAAAGATTTAATTAGTTAGCTGATAACTTGCAATATCAGAATTAAGTATCATTTTTAATTGCTCTTTTTTCAATTTATCCAGATATTTTTTATCTTTCATTATTTTACCTAAGATTTCAACAACATTTTCCCCACTTATTAAATAAGGAAGTATCACATAATCAGCCTTATTGTTATATAGTTCTTTAGCCTCATGCATATGCTGCGTTGTTAAAAACACCGTGGGTTTTTTCTCTATCCCATTTAAATAATCCAAAACAACTAAGTTATCTTCCCTGGAGGGTATAGTGGATATTACTACTTTGACTTTATTAAATGGAATCTCTTTCAAAACATCAATATTAGAGATGTCAGCATAAAAAGCAGAAATATTTTTCTTATTCAAGAGTTTAATAATTTCAGGATCATAATCAACAACTAATGTTTTTTTCTTATTTTTTCTCAAATATTCAATTATACATCTGGCTAATCTATGCCCACCTAGAATAATAACGTCATATTTTTTATTTTTAAATAAATTATTATTTTTCAAAACGCCTTTTCTCTCAAAAATCCATAAATACCTTTCTAGTTTTTTATATATTTTTTCACTATAAATAATCATATAAGAAGATAATGTTATTGTAATTATCCCAACAAAAGTTACCAAAGATACATGATAACTCGTTAAATGTCCTAGATTATAGCCTAAATTAACCAATATTAAAGAAAACTCGCTAATCTGGGCAACAGCCAAACCAGTAAAAAAACCAATATTTTTCTTATAACCAAATAATCCAATAAGCACCATTACAATTAGGGGATTTCCTATTAGAACAAACAAAGATAACAATAGTCCAACAGGTATAACATTAATGAAGTCATTAAGAGTTGTTATTTGTAATCCTAAATAAACAAAAAACAAAACTATGAAAAAATCCCTTAAAGAAACAAGTTTGCCAATTATATCAAATGTATAAGGCAGAGAAGCAATGCTGATTCCAGCCAAAAAAGCACCAATCTCTATTGAAAATCCGAAATATAAAGATACTAAACTAACGAGAAAACACCATCCTATGCTGGTTATAAACAATAACTCCTGTGACTTAGCAATATAACTAAATAACCTATTTAAAATATATTTAGAGAACAAATAAACAAAAACCAGGAAAAATAAACCGTTTTTTATAGTACTTAAAAATAATTCATTAGTATCAACTTTACCACTTAACCCACTTATTAAGATTAAAGCCAGTATCGCAATAAAATCCTGAACAATTAAAAAACCAACAGAGATTCTCCCATATAAAGTATCTATAACTTTCTTATCAGAAAGTAACTTAACAATAATTATAGTGCTACTAAATGTTAAAGCAACGCTGATATAAATTGCTGGTATTACTTCAATCCCAATAGCCCTTATTATAATGTATCCAACCAAAGAAGTAAAAATAACCTGTCCAATTCCAGTTATTAAAGAAATTTTACCAACTTCTTTTAAAACTCTAAAATTCAAACTTAAACCAACGATGAACAATAAAAAAGCAACCCCCAAATTGGATAAAGAAACTAAAAAATCAGTTTTGCTTATCAATCCAAAAAACAAAGGCCCCAATATAACCCCAGTTAAGATATAAGCTAATATTAAAGGCTGTTTAAATAATCTCGCTAATAAAGCCAGGAAAGTGGCAAATATTATGATAATCGCTAAATTAAACAAAAGTACATCTGACGAATTAGTTAAAAAATCTATCACCATCTTTTATTTTTCTTTCGTGAACGTTTCTTTTTTCTTTCCTAGGTTTCTTTCTAAGAAAGCTAAAAGAATGGCTCTTATTTAAAACTTTTGAATCATTTTCAAGTAAATTTATATTAACTAAAATAGAATTATTTATAAAATAATAAGATATTAAATAAGTCATGGCAAAAAAGAGGAGTTTAATAGTTTTTTTAATAATCTTAACCATATTAAATTCTAATACCGTCTTTTCTGTTAATGTCTTTTTTGATGGTTTTGAATCAGGAAATCTAACAGGATGGATATTAACTAATGCTATAGATGCATCAAATTGGACAATATCTTCAGGAAACCCATACACGGGAGTTTATCATATAGAAGCAAGACCCAGAGAAAATACAGATCCAGCAAGTGTAATAAAAAAAGCAATTAGCACTTTTGATTATGATAATGTATCAATAAGTTACTATAGAAGACTAATGAATTTAGATAGCAGTGATGAATTTAAATCCTACTGGTACGACGGCTTATCTTGGATATTACTAGAACAAACAGGATCTAATTCAGAAGATGATAATAACTACCTTTTTAAATCATTTAATCTAAGCGATAATGCAAGGAATAATACTAATTTTCAGATAAAATTTGAGTGTACGGCAAATTCGAATAATGAATATTGTAGAATAGATAACGTAAACCTTTCTGGTATATTTATAACAACATCAACAACAAGTAGTTCTTCTTCAACTACTACATCCTCAACTTCAACAAGTTCCAGTTCAACTACTCAAAGCACGTCAACTAGTACAACCACAACAACTACCTCTACAACATCAACAAGCCAAATAACAACCACTACAGAACCAATTACTACAACAACCACACAAGAAACCACCACAACTTCTTCAACCACATCAACAACAATAGAAAATACATTAATAAAAGTAAGTTTAGTATCTCCATTAGATAATTCAACTTGGGATTCATCAAATGATATTTTATTTAAATATAACGTGACATCCATAAACAACATAACACCTTGTTCTTTAATTATAAATAATACAATAAGTCAAGAGAATACAGACATATCAAAAGATATAATTCAAACTTTCACTAAAACGCTACCAAACTCAAATTATTTATGGTCTATAAATTGTTCAGATGATTCTAATATAACTAAAAGTTCAGAAACATTCAGTTTACTTGTTAATTTTATACCATCAAATCCAACAACACCAAATAATGTAGGCGGCGGAGGCAATAGCAATAGAATCATAAACCCACAAATAACACCAACAGAAACTCAAGTTCAAGAAGAAACACCAGTACTAAATCCACCAGCAAACATACAAAAATTAGAAAAAACAGAAGATATAAATAACGAACAAAACGAACCAAAAGAAAAACAAAATATAATCCCAAAAAAAGAGTTATTATCTGATAAGATTAAAAATTTGTTTTCCTTAACAGGCAATTTAGTATCTGAAAAAACAAAATCAATTCAATCCAAAAATTGGGTATTTGCTTTTATCCTGATAGTCCTATTATTAATATTTGGATTATATTTAAAACCAAAAAATAAAAGAATAAGGTAAATTATTTTTTGCGTACAAGGCTAATTTCTATAGTAGAAACTCTTATTCTCTTTCCTTCTTTGTTTTCAAATTCTTCACTGTCTAACTTTACATCTTTAAGTGTCACTTGTTCATTTAAGAATCTCTTGCCTACTACTTCTGCAACATCTACACATCTTGTGATGAATTTACCTCTACCTTTTATCACTACTTCATCGGCTCCTTGTGTAGTAAACTGCATGACCACCCCGGTTACATAATTCATGAACGGTTTTGATCCTATAAAAACCACGTGGTCATCTTCATTATGTTCTTTTTCTGTCATTTTTTAATCCTCCTCAAACTTATTGTATTCTTTATATCAACCGTTATAAGTTGAAAATAACCGTATTTTTTGTGTTATAATAATTTAATTACTGATAAACCATTAAGACAAAAGTCATTATTTATATATTTTCTGTTTCAAAAAAGAACTATTTTTTCTCTTTATTAACCAACCTAGTAACATAACCAACGATTACATTTCTTAATTTCTTGCTAGGTATATCTAAATATTGCTCAACTATTCTTTTATTACTATCAAAATCCTTTTTAAACTTGTCAGGATTTTCTTTTAGTATTTTATTAGATGCCCTTTTTACTAAGGTAGTTTTTATTCTTCCCATAAAAACCTTAATAAAAGAATCAATTTTTAAAACTTTCTATCATCTAAGAACCAAGCAACCAGACACATCATGCTGTTCTGGCCTTAAGATTCCATCTTTAAAAAACCAATCGTCTAATAAAACCCCGGATAAATCTGTTTTCCTATAAAAAAATATCCGTTTTCTATAATCGCACCTTCTAGGTCTTAATTATAGTCCAGAATCAGGTAAATCAACAGAAATTTC
>Ga0209542_10003162_pt1 | contig 35555 bp, 29 predicted proteins | sample RifCSPhighO2_01_FD_184028 | JGI IMG/M metagenome (GOLD analysis project Ga0209542, IMG submission 184028) | Soil microbial communities from Rifle, Colorado - Rifle CSP2_plank highO2_0.1 (SPAdes) (version 2) | ecosystem: Environmental > Terrestrial > Deep subsurface > Rock core/Sediment ...
TACAGGGTAGAACTTGATTACTATGGTGACAGTAAAATTATATGAACATTATAAATGAAGATGAAACCCGTAAAAAATGGATTGATACTAAGTTAATTAAATCCGGTTGGACAAAAATAATTAACTTTTCTAACGATCTCGATTTATCTACTCTTCACCGAACTGCTGTAAGAGAATTACCAACAGATGATGGGTTTGCTGATTATGTTTTATATCTCAACGGCAAACCTTATGCGGTTGTAGAAGCTAAGAAGTTAGGTCTCAGTCCACAGAACGTACTGCAACAAGCCCAAAGGTACGCCAGAACTATCAAAGACGGTTTAGGTAACTACAATGGCTATAAAGTTCCCTTTGCCTATTCAACTAATGGAGAGCTTATCTGGTTTCAAGATTTTAGGAATGAGTTAAGCAGATCCAGAACCGTTAAAGAGTTCCACACACCAAAGGCTATTGAAGAGATGTTTCAATACGACAACGTAAAAAATGCTAACTGGTTAATCCAAAACCCTCCAGAGTATCAAAAGCTCCGTTATTACCAAAAAGATGCAATAAAAGCCATTGAGTCAGCGATAGCTGCCCAGAAACGCTCTATGCTGGTCGCTATGGCTACTGGAACCGGCAAGACTTACACCATTGCCTCCTTAATCTACCGTCTTCTCAAATCAGGCTCCAGCAAGAGAATACTATTTTTAGTAGATCGCAAGGCTTTAGCAGCTCAAGCTGTAATGGAGTTTGCAGCCTATGAAGCGGAAAATGGTTTGAAGTTCAACCAGATTTATCAAGTCTACAGCCAAAAATTTCAAAAGAACTACTTGGACGATAATGAAAAGGTTGATTTTAGTGTTCTTCCAACTGGTTATTTAACTGATCCTGACGGTTCACAGGTCTTTATCTATGTATGTACGATCCAGAGAATGCAGATTAACCTGTTTGGTAAAGAAGGAATGTTCTCTACGTCTGGTGATTATGATCCCGAAGATGATGCCGACAAGTTGGATATACCTATCAACGCTTTTGACACGATTATTGCTGATGAGTGCCACAGAGGATACACTTCACAGGAAGTAAGCAAATGGCGCGAGGTACTCGACCACTTTGATGCAGTCAAAATCGGGCTTACTGCCACTCCGGCAGCCCATACCACCAGCTATTTCAAAGACATTGTGTATAGGTATGGCTACGAACAAGCAGTAAAAGATGGATATTTAGTTGACTATGATGCGGTAAAGATAGAGTCCGGTGTCAGGATCGAAGGTATAACCATTAAAGAAGGTGATGAAGTTGAAGAAGTTAATCCAGAAACCGGCGCCCAACAGCTTGATTTATTGGAGGACGAAAGACATTTTGAAGTAACGGAAGTCGAAAGAGAAGTAACCTCGCCTGACAGTAATAAAAAGATCATTCAAGAGTATGCCAAGTATGCACTCGATCAAGAAAAAGACACTGGTAGATTTCCAAAAACCCTAATCTTTGCTGATAACGATCTTCCACATACCTCGCACTCAGATCAGCTTGTTGATCTTTGTAGAGATATTTTTGGTCGCGGTGATGCCTTTGTCCAAAAGATTACTGGCTCACCAACAGTTGATAGACCACTTCAACGAATTAAAGAGTTCAGGAATAGACCGGAACCGCACATTGTCGTTACCGTAGATATGCTTTCTACCGGTGTGGATATACCAGCGATTGAAAACATTATTTTCTTACGACCAGTAAAGTCACGCATTTTATTCGAGCAGATGATGGGAAGAGGTACAAGATTATGTAGTAACTTCCCGAATGGTATGGGAACTGCTCCAAAGTCGCATTTTACGGTTTTTGATTGTTTCGGTGGATCTCTACTTGAAGCATTCAAAAACTCCACCGGTATCACACAAGTCACGCCTTTACCACCCACAAGAACCATCGAGGAAGTCATTACTGAGATTGCTAATAACCGAGATGTTGATTACAACACTCGCTGTCTTGTTAAGCGCCTACAACGGATCAATAAAGAAATCAGTGCCGAAGGCAGACAGATGCTTGCTAAGTTTATTCCCAATGGAGATATTGGCGAGTTTGCTAAGTCATTGTCAGACAAACTTGATAAAGACCGTGTTAATACCTTACAACTCCTTACCAATAAAGATTTTATTGAGCTGTTGACTCACTATCCCAAACCTCCAAGAAAGTTTATCAAGGCAATAGGTGTTGAAGATACGGTTAAATCAGAATACCTATTCAAAACACTTGATGGCAGTGAATTAAAACCAGACGAATACATAAAACAATTTGAGAAGTTTGTTAAGGAAAATCCAGAACATATTGAGGCATTAGAAGTGGTTTTGGAAAAGCCAAAATCGTGGAGTACAAAAGCCCTCAAAGAACTGAGAGAGAAGCTCTCACAAACCCCGGAGCGTTTTACTGATGAGAACCTACGTCGTGCCTACAAGTATCCGCTTGCCGATATTATCTCAATGATTAAACACGCTGCCAAAGAAGAACCATTGATCTCCGGCAAAGAGAGGATAGATTTGGCTATTGCGAAAGTCATAGACGGCAGGACACTCACTGAACAACAGCAGAAATGGCTGGAACTAATCAAGAAACATCTTATTGAAAACCTTACTATTGAACCTACCGACTTTGACTCAATGCCTATATTTGTCAACTTTGGCGGAAGTTTTAACAGAGTGAATAAAGATTTTGATAATAATTTAATGGCTTATATCAGCAAAATAAACGCAGCCATACCAGAGGTATATGCCTATGCAACAAACTAACATTGTCAATAAACTATGGGGATTTTGTCATATCCTACGGCATGATGGCATGGACTATGGCGATTATGTCGAACAGCTTACTTATCTTCTCTTTCTCAAAATGGCAGAAGAACGCGTTGTCCCAATCCCGAAGGAATACTCTTGGGCTGTTTTGAAAACAAAATCAGGCACAGAATTAACCGATCACTACAACGATTTATTACGAGGGCTTTCAAAACAATCTGGACTGCTTGGTGCAATCTTTGCAGAAGCACTTTCTAAGTTCACAAAACCTGTCAATCTCAAAAAACTTATTGATCTTATTGATGAGATAGACTGGTCTGGACTTAATGTTGATGTAAAGGCGGAAGCCTATGAAGGCTTATTGGAGAAATCGGCAGCCGAAGGCAAGAAAGGTGCAGGTCAATTCTTTACCCCAAGAGTGCTTATAGATGCCATTGTACAGTGTGTGAAGCCTGATCCAAGGGCTTCAAAGGACTTTACGATCAGCGATCCGGCAGCCGGTACCGGTGGCTTTATTCTCGCTGCATATAATTGGTTCTATAAAAAGGTTGGCGGTGCGATAAACAGAGATGATCTGGATAAAATTAAGAAGCATACATACTTTGGTACAGAATTGGTTGCCAGACCTCGTAGATTATGTCTAATGAACCTATACCTACATGGCATTGAGTCTCAGGTACGCCTTGCAGACTCATTGTACGAGCCTGACAACGGCGACAGGTTCGATGTGGTACTCACTAATCCTCCATTTGGTACAAAAGGAGCTAATCAAGTTCCAGAACGGCAGGATTTTACTGTTGCTACAAGTAACAAACAACTCAATTTTATCCAACACATATTAACAATTCTCAAGCCCGGAGGCAGAGCTGCCGTTGTGTTGCCGGATAATGTGTTATTTGAAGATAAAGCCGGTGAGATATTCAAAATACTTACTCAAGATTGTAATTTACATACGGTCTTACGGCTACCGAGAGGTACATTTACTCCTTACAGTCAGGGAGTAAAAGCCAATGTTATATTTTTTACTAAAGGACTACCTACTGAAAATACTTGGATCTACGATGCCAGAACAAATGTACCGGGCATAACCAAGATGGATCGACCATTATCACCAGCTCATTTTGTTGAGTTTGTGAAAGTCTATGGAGATAACTCAAACGGATTGTCTAAGAGAGAGGAAACCGACTCAAAGGAAGAACGGTGGAAAAAGTTCTCGATAGAACAGGTTAAAGAGAAGCATTTCAAACTCGATAGCTTCAAATGGCTGAAGGACGAGGATATAGAAGACTCAGATGACCTACCAGAGCCGGAGGAACTTATTACAGACGCTCTCTCTGCTCTCAAGGAAGCATCTGATAATTTGGATAAAATCTATGCAGAACTCACAAACGGCGAAAACAAATAACGAATGGAAATCCTACTCTCTTGGAGAATTGGGAGAATATCTCAATGGTCGAGCATTCAAAAGCACTGATTGGAAAAAAACTGGGATTCCAATAATTAGGATACAGAACCTAAATAATCATCAAGCACCATTTAATTATTCAAGTGAAGTCTTTGAAGATAGGTATAGAGTTGAAAATGAAGAATTATTAGTTTCTTGGTCTGCTTCTTTGGGAGCTTATATTTGGGATCGAGGTTCTGGTTGGCTTAATCAACATATCTTCAAAGTAATCCCGAATGAAAAAGTCGTTGAAAAAAGATTACTATACTACGCCATAAAAAACATAATTCGAGAGCTATATGCACAAGCTCATGGAAGTGGAATGGTTCATGTAACTAAACCTGTATTTGAAGCTCAGGTGGTAATGATCCCAGAAGATAAACGGCTTCAGTTAAATCTCGTGTCACGATTTGATGATATGTTGGAGTCAGTTGACATATCTATAAATAAAATACAAAAAGCAAAGAGGCTTATTCAAAAGTTTCGCCAGTCTGTTTTATCTGCTGCCGTAACCGGCAAATTGACTGAGGAGTGGAGAGAGAAAAATCAGAATTATAAATCGTCTGAAGAAATACTAAACCAAATAAAAGAGCAACGATTAGTAGCTGGTAGCAACAAGAATAAATTACAAGATATTTATACACACACAGAACAGAACGACAACGATCAGCTGCCTGAAAAGTGGAGTTATGTTTCGTTAGATAAACTATGTAACTCGTTTAGCTATGGCACTTCAGCCAAATCTCAAACGGAGGGTAAAGTTCCAGTACTTCGCATGGGAAACCTTCAAAGAGGAGAAATTGACTGGAATAGTCTTGTATACACCTCAGATGCTAAAGAGATTGAAAAATACACATTGAAGTCTGGCGATGTGTTGTTTAACCGAACAAACAGTCCAGAATTAGTTGGTAAAACCAGTATCTATCGAGGAGAACGACCAGCAATATATGCAGGTTATTTGATAAAAATAAACAATTATTCTCAACTTGATTCAGAATACCTGAATTACTGTCTTAATTCAGGTTATGCCAATAATTATTGCTATCAAGTTAAATCTGATGGAGTGAGTCAATCAAATATAAACGCCCAAAAATTAGGGAAGTTTGAAGTTCCTTTCTGCTCTATTGAGGAACAGCAAGAAATTGTCAAGAAAGTTAAGTCAATGTTTGAGGTTGCTGATTTATTAGAAAAACAAATTGAGATTGCTGGCAAAAAAACAGACAAACTTACTCAGTCAATTTTAGCTAAGGCATTCAGGGGTGAGCTATGACACTACTAACACTAAAAAACTGGTATCAGATTGATTTCAAAGTTGACGGTAGTCCCAAAATTACACTACAGAAAATATCGAAATTAGTTGATGAACTAAAAAAGATGGATCTGATAAATGGTTGGTTCTATCTGTTTGAATACACAACAATCAGAGTTAGATTTAACTCACTTAGACAGAAAGATTTGAAATCCGCAATTTCCACATCTTTGAGTAAATTAGAGCTGATTACTATTCCTGAAAAGCCTTTTGAACCTTATGTTGAAGGAGATGATATGTTTGCCAATATAGAAGTAGTAGAGACATTCGCTAACATTATGGTTGATTTGACTTCATTAACGATAAAAAGACTTTCTGATGCAAACTTTAGTAACTTTAGGCTAATGGAAAGGTTAACTCACTGTATTTTCAATAATATCTACGGATCTGATACCGAGACTTATATGCGACTAAAGTTACTTGGATTTGATTTTCAGTCCCAAGACAATCCAGAACAAACAATACTTGACGATAATCAAAAATATACGTTGGGTAGTTTTGTAACTATTACTACACCACCGATAAATATACCTAAAAAATAATTATGTTATCTAAACAAGCCATAGAAGAATATCAAAAGATAATGAAAGAAGAGTTTGGACAAGACATTACTGTTACCGAAGCAGAGGAACAAGGAACTCGTTTGTTGAAGTTTTTTGAAATACTTATAAAAGTTGACCAAAGAGACAAAAAAATAAAATGACTATTGATGATTTTTTGAAAAGATTTGTAGAAGGATATTTATTCCACGATTTGGAAAGCATGTCCAAAATCACCTTACCAACAGGACAGAATGATGGTGCTGCTGGTTATCCTATGGTTGCCACTACACTTGCAGGAGTGGAATTGCTTGGTGGCTTACTAATGCCGACTACTGATGCTTTTGACCCAAAAAACAAAAGCAATGATTATTTTCTAAATTATTGGGATAACTACCTTTCAAAAGAATATGCTCAATACACAGGATTAGGTCGTTTGTTTCGTCAACTTATGAGAAATGGTATAGCGCACACGTTTGTGGCGAAACCGGGCATTTTTGTAGAAAAAGGTAGCAATCGACAAATGTCCATTGACACTACCAGACAGGAAATATACATAGATTGTAATGTTTTTTTCAAAGAGTTTGAGGATACTTATTGGAAACTTGTTAAACCTATTGTTGATGGAACGGCATCTTCACCAACAACGACGAAGGTAAACATACAGACAAGATTAGATGATGTAAGCAGGGTGTATTCAGTTGACTCTACAAGGTTATTTGGAGCAATTCCAACTTTGCATGCTTCGACAATAAATACCGGAAAGAGAGCGCAAGTGCCAGCTAGTTCGTTCTTTTCAAGCTTAGGAACGAGAGCCAGCGGAGCATCGGGATCAGCCATGCCAGTTCCAACAACAACCATTGTTAATTCAAACTCAACGGCAACAATTCCACCATCTGTTACGGTTCCTTTTACAACTATTTCTGGCACATTGCCCCCAAAAACAAAAAAATAATTATGAAGAAAATCAGTGGAGAAAATAAAACCTGTTACTTATGTGGTGTAAATCCGGCTAATTCAGCAGATCATGTTCCCCCAAAAAATCTATTCCCAAAAGACTACCAAGTAAAAGGATATAAACTTCCTGCCTGTAGCAAGTGTAATAACCTTCTTCATTTGGACGAAGAGTATATTCGCGATCGGTTTTCAATCGCTGGACAAAACGATACAGCTCGCGAAGTATTTCAACAGGGCACACGCAGAAGTTATCTACGTCCTTATGAAATGCTCAAATCGGTAACTAAATTGGACTTAATTAACAGAGACACTGTACCAGTCATTATAAAATCTCCAGCTGGTATCCATATCGGAAATACAACAGGTATAAAAATTGACGCAAAGAGAGTTAATTGTGTGTCTGTTAAGATCATAAAAGGTTTGTATTACCACCATCTCGGACAACGCATTCCTGATGACTATAATTTTGATGCTTATTTTGATCCTCCCAACTGGTTACCTGACCTATTAAACAAACCAAGTCCCTTAATTGGTAGATTTGACGAGGTATTTTCTTACAAAGGAATTGTTACAAAGCAAGATCAGGCGACAGGTATTTGGTGGTTATCTTTTTATAAAAGTCTTGGGTTAATAGTTGTTGTAGAAAATCCTACTTTGGCGAAAGAAATAAAAGCTCAAAGAGAGACAAAACATAAATAATATGGAAATCCGTAGAACTGGTAACATCTGGCATTCACCTTACAATGTTTATAAACATTTGTTGAGGCTTTCAAAAGTCGTAGCGCCAGAAGCAATAGAAAAGGAAGGAAAATATAAACCAGTAAGAGAAGCGCGTTTGGCAGCAGTTGTAGCTTTAATTCTTTCTCAAAGGACAAAAAAACCAGCTTATGTCCAATTACCACCACATGATCCACCCGATGCTTACTTGATGCAGCAATCACTCGTAAAAAATGGACAGTTAGATATCACAACTCTTGAAATTACGAGTTACCGGTATAATAGTGATGAAACCTTGTTAGACCAATTAAAAAGGACAAAAACCGGACAAGTTCAAAAGTATTCGGATGAGTATGTCTTGGCAGTGGAACTTCTTTCAAAAGAAGCTATTGATTATGATGCTATCCGAGAATATCTCAACACAGCAAAAATCCCTTTTCCAGTGTGGACTCTTTTTGGAAAGACTGTTGATGGAAGTACAACTGCAGAGTTCACTATTATTAACCCTGAAACTTATCAGTCAGAAATAAACATTGGTGAAGCAGCATTCAATTTGAAACAACAAGGCATGTTAGACGTGATTTTTACAAAACGAACTGGTAGTGAAAAAAGTGTAAGGACGGAACCGGCTGGTACTTATGAGTTACCTCCATGGGAAGGTCTCATAAAATAAAAATGAAAAAGATAATCTTGAGAAAAATAGTTAATTTGCTTAATTCTGGAATTGACTCAGAGGAAAAAACACTATATTTATTCGTTGAGATCCATAAAATCCGAAAATTAGACGGTGAAGTTAAGTCATACTTAGACTTTTTTCGCGACTGGCTGGTGCATGATGAAATATCGTACAAATCTTCTACGGACTTCTTCTTGAATAGGTTTGATAAGTATATTAGTGGTTCTGATGCCAAAAAAATCGCACATGATTTTGTTTTGCACGAGAGTGATTTCTTCAAGTTTATAAACCTAAAAACTGAATTACGAAGCTTCTTACTTGCCAACAATTTACCAAGCAATTTAACAAACGACAATAATTATTGGTTAAGGTTTGTTAGGGTATTAGTAGAAATACTCAAAGAATGTCCAGTAAAAAGTAGTAGCGGAAAAATAGATATGCTGTCCTTAACAGAAGATAATTCTGGAAATATCTGTTTTAGGTTTCACCTAAGAGGCAGAGAAGAGGTTGTTAAGATTAAATTAAAAATTAAAGGTTTATAAGCGGAAGCCAAAATAATCATCCGCTAAACTCTTTCCCTCTCTTTTATTATTGTTCTTGCAAGTCTTTGTATTTCTGGCAAATATCTATTTACAATCGCTACGTGCGCCGGATTGGATATTAAAAACGGCTCAAGATCTCCTTTTTGACTTTTTGAGTGGGACAATTTAATTCGTATCCAAGTATAGATTGTAATTGGCTGCCCATTTTTATTTTTCTTCATTTCCGGCTTTCCAAGCTGTTTTCTTATCCAGCTTGATATTGCTGTGGTTCCTCCATAAGACTCAAGTACTCTGTAAAAAGTTCGATATTTTTCAAACAAACCGTCTGTGTTAATAGCATCTCTGTATAAACGGAGTGGACTTTTTCTAATGTGTTTTCCTTTTACAGTCGCTTCATAGGTTGTTTTTATCCTCATTCCGTCTTGGACAATAAAAGCACTTGCCGTAATTGATCTTGTTTGGGTGGTTGGTTCATTTACTCCTATGAGGGTGACTGACATATCATTGCCTAATATATATTTTGAATTATCTATCAGGGTTAGTTCTGCCAGAAAATCGCTAAACAATTTGCCAGTTTTAGCAGTCGCTTCTTCTTTGGTGTTTGCCTCTACGATGGTTTTAATATGCCTTGCTTGGTGTTCTCCCTCAAAATCCGGCAAGAAGGTAAAATCATCGATAGTCAGGCTTATTCCGTCTGGGATTGTTAAGCCACATATTACTCTTTGGGTTACTATATGTTGCATCTTATAAATTAGATATTGACTCGAAATATAATTGACTTGGTGGTTGCTATTTTTTTCTAAGGTTTATAAAACTCTCGACATCTTCTTGATTGTACCTTCTGTCACCTCGATCGCTTAATTTAATTGCTTTTAGTTTTCCACTCTTGTCCCATCGCCTCAAAGTCCCAACATGGACATTCAAGATTTCGGCTGCTTGGCGAATAGTTAGAAGTTTGGTTAGTGTTGTGTTTTTCTTTATCATACCTTAATTTAATTATACAAAAATAATCAACAAACCGCTATACTTACAATATCGGGAAGACTACCCGGATACTTCACTGATAATACTAATATATTCTGGGTAGTGTAATCCTATCTAATACAATGAAAAAGTTAGACGAACAAAACCAGCTTCGGGTAGCCTTATACTTGAGGGTTTCAACTGACGATCAGGTAGAAAAATATGGACTTGATTTACAAAAGACTTCGCTGACTGGATTGTTGCAATCCAAAGGTAGGCTGGAAGATGGTCGGGAGAAAATGAAACTGGCTGGTGAAAGATACGTCTATGTTGATGAAGGAATAAGCGGAACGACTCCTCTTAACGAGCGACCAGCCTTTTCACAGCTCAAGGAGGATATATTGCTTGCCGGAGAGGGTCAAAAACCGTTTGATGTGGTAGCAGTTTATAAAATTGACCGTTTTGCAAGAAGACTAAAAATACTGTTGGAAATAATTGAGTTCTTCGAGGAAAGAGACATTCAGTTTCTCTCCGCTAACGAAAGCATTGATACCTCTACTCCTTTTGGTAAGGCTATTCTTGGTATTGTTGGTATCATCGCCGAACTTGAAATAGAAACTACTAAGGCAAGAACACAAGCTGGAAGAGCAGAAGCAATAAAAAATGGCGTCATTATGGGTGCTAATGCAATCTATGGCTATAATAAAGATGCCGATAAGAGACTGGTAGTATTTGAAGAAGAGGCAGAGGTTGTAAGGTTAATTTTTAACAAGTTTGTCAACGAAAGATTATCGGCTCAACAGATCGCAGACCATCTTACTCGGCAGGAGATTCTTTCGCCCGAAGCCTCTGCAATCCAACATCGCAAGAAAGCAGGAGAAGTAAGAAAGAAAAATACTCTATATTTTTGGCGGTCAGAAAGAGTGAGGGAGATTTTAGCCAACGAAATCTATATCGGTAAATACTTCTATGGTAAAACACATAACTCAAAGCCTATACCCAAAGAGGAGTGGACGCTTTCACCCTACCAACACCCAAGCATTATTGACTTATACTTATTCAAACAAGCTCAATCTTTATTAAAACAATCAAAGCAATTAGCAAACGCCATTAACAAAACAGCTGGCGACCATATTTATTTGCTTTCAGGGTTATTAAAGTGCGATTGTTGCTATAAACCAGAGAGGGGCGATACGGATTTGACAACTTGGGTTGGAGACAGAAAAAAACTTGATAAAAAAGGAGATGAACCAACTTATACCTACGCCTACAAATGTGGAAGAAAGAATACAAAAGAAAACCAAATAATTTGTAAGGCTATTCCAATACCAGCAGCATCTTTGGAAAATTACATTGTTGAGATGACAAAGAAACTACTAAGTAATCCTATCGCAGTATATAACTATCAACAAAAACTCAAATCTTCTCGTCTTGAGATTAACAAGCTACAAAAGAAGAGAGAGGAAATAAAAGGACTACTTAATAATCTGCCTAATCGTATAGATAGGTTGAAAGAACAACACGAAGGCGGATATATTGACCTCAAGGCTTTACGAACCAAAGCCAGTGAGCTTGCTGCAAAGGAACAAACACTGAAAGTAGAGCTGGAGAAAACGGAACATCAAATAGCTCAGAACTCGCTTTCGGTTGGATATATCAATACTCTCAAGCTATTTTCTCAAAAATACATAAAAGCCCTTGATGATATATATAAAAAAAGGCAAGAGATTTTTGATATTCTCCACATGCTTATTAGTAGTATTACTGTTTATTCTCGCCCTGTAACTAAAAAGGATAAGATAGCTGGGAGGAAGAAAGCAGAACAACTAATACCTTATAAGTTAGAGATGGAATTAAAACTACCTCAAGACATATTGAACCATTTTGCCTCACGGTTCGGGGTCAAAAGTTCTGATTTGTGAGCGACCAGGGTCTCGAACCCTGAACCTATTCCTTAAGAGGGAATTGCTCTACCAATTGAGCTAGTCGCCCAGAATATTTTCTGAAAAAAATTTCTGGGTAAACCCATATATTTTCTGAGTTTACTCCGGAAATTTCATTCGAAACTGTTCTGAGGAATTTTCCGTATAACTCAGAATATCTTCTTTAAAGATTTCTGGTTAAAACCCAGAACAAGCTGTAATTTGTATCTTCTTTTCCATCCTTTAATTTCTATTTCCCTTGAACGGGCTTCTGCCTGACTACCATGTTTTTCGTAATATACAATTCTTATGGGTCTTTTAGACCGTAGGATTTTGCTCCTAACCTATTATTTGTATTATGTTCAGATTCCCTTCTTATCAAGTCTGTTGTTATCCCAGTGTATAAAGTGTTATCATTGCATCTTGCGATGTAAACAAACCAATACATAATAGCGCTTACTCAGAATATTATCAATAAATATTATACTACAAAACTGCATTTACGCAGAAAATACCGATTTTATCGGGATTGTTCTGCGCGCCTAGCAGGAATCGAACCCGCATAAGTAGTTCCGAAGACTACTGCTCTATCCGTTGAGCTATAGGCGCAATTTTGTATAAATTTTACCAGATTGGTATAATACAAACAACATAATACTGAAAAAATGCTGAATCTACAATTTAATCTTTGTATTTTGCCCTAATTTTTTATATACTTATCAAGAATTAATTTATGGAAAAAGAACTATCTGTTGTAATTCCGGTATTTAATGAGGAAGAGAGCATTAGAGAATTATACGAAAAGCTTTCGGAAAGTTTAGTGAAACTGAAGAAAAGCTACGAAATTATTTTTATAGATGATGGTTCATCTGATAATTCTTTGAATGTCATGAAAAGTCTTTGTAAAAAGAACAAAGATATTAAAATCTACTCTTTTAGGAAAAATCTCGGAAAATCGTATGCTTTTATGGTGGGCTTTAAAAAAGCAAACGGTGAATACATTGCAACTCTTGACGCGGATTTACAGGATGATCCAAAAAGCATTAAGATTTTATATGAAAAGCTTGTTAATAGAAAATACGATTTGGTAGCAGGCTGGAGAAGAAACAGAAGAGATAATATAATTAAAAATATTTCTTCTTCCGTGTTTAATAAAGTTGTATCAGTCATTTTCAATCTAAAAATCCATGATCTCAACTGCGGATTAAAAGTTTACAAAAAAGAAGTGGCAAAAGAGTTAAAATTATATGGAGGAATGCACAGATTCATACCTATTTTGGTAAATGAAATGGGATACAAAGTTGGAGAAAGTGAAATAACTCATTATCCCAGAAAATACGGAAAGTCAAAATATAAAATTACAAAAATAATAACTGACGTTCCCGATTTAATAACCATTTATTTTTTAACAAAATACACAAGAAGGCCGTTGCATTTTTTTGGTAAAATAGGAAGTGCGCTTTTTTTGATCGGATTGCTTACCCTTGCCTATCTTTCTTATATACATTTCTTGGGTGAATCCATTGGTAGGAGGCCGTTATTATTTTTAGGAATACTGCTTGTTACTCTTGGAATCCAAGTTGTATTTACTGGTCTTCTTGCCGACCTAATTGTAAACACCAACATGAAAGAGAACAACAATTACCCTATTAAATATGAGTCTAAACCAAACAATAAAAAAGTTTAAATCCTTTTTTACTTTAATTTTCGGTTTTCCACTAACGGCATTATCATTTTACTTTATTATAAAAATCGTCTATGAAAACCAAAAAAATATCCCGAAGGATTTTCTTCATTTTGAGCCGATTACTTTTGCTTCCGGAATATTCTTTTTATTTTTATTTTTTTTATTAAGAAGCGTTGGATGGCGCAAGATTCTAAAAAACCAAGGACATGGTTTGAATTTATTTAAATCAACATATTTGTTCTGGTCATCAGAGACAAAAAGATATATTCCGGGTAATATATTCTCCTTTATTTCCAGAATCAGCAACTTTAAAAAAGAGAAAGTTCCTGCAAAAATTGTACTAAAATCGCTTGTGGCAGAATCTTTACTGATCACCTCTTCTGCTGGAATATTCAGTTTACTGTCTTTACCAATTATTCTTCCTTCCTTCACAAACATAATAAAAAATAAATTTGAACAATATCATTACTTCACAATTTTTGCTCCCATACTCTTTTTAGCCGTAATAGTGACCGTTTGGCTAAAAAGGAAAGCACTTGTTAGATATTTTAAAAATACTAGTATAAAATCTTACATTGATGTATTTTCTGTTTATATTTTAGGATGGTTTTTTTTTGGCGTAGCAAATTTTCTAATAGCTTCTTCTTTTTCATATTTAAATCCAAATAATTTTTTAGGTATCGTTTCATATTTTGTTTTTTCATGGATTGTGGGTTACCTGTCATTTGTTACGCCGATGGGTCTTGGAGTTAGGGAACTGGTGCTTGTTCTTGGCCTGTCTCTTTTTCTTCCGTTGTATGTTGCCTCATACATAGCAATACTTTTAAGAATAGTATTGATAACGTCCGAAATGGCTTTTTTTGCTTTATCTTATTTGCTGCAAAATATAAAATTAAGGCTTGCACTATTTAAAAAATATTCAATTTCATACCAGGAATTAATTCTGTTTCTGTCAACAACTTCTTATGTTGTCTACTTTACATATGTTACGTTTGAAAAACATTTAAACTTTTTTACTGGAAGATTTGACCTTGGAAATATGGATCAGACGATATGGAATACAATTAACGGAAGAATATTTCTGTTAACAAATCCAGACCACATAAACATAATATCGCGTTTGGCAATTCACGCTGATTTTTTACTCATTCTTCTTTCTCCCCTGTATTTATTGTGGCAAGATCCCAGAGTCCTATTGTTTACTCAAACATTAGTACTTGGAATTGGAGCTATTTATTTATATGCATTAGGGAAAGATATTTTAAAAAATAAAAACCTGGCTTTGGCATTTTCAATTTCCTATTTGCTTAATCCGTACCTTCAGAAACAAAATCTTTTTGATTTCCATTCAGTAAGTCTTGCCACTACTTTTTTGCTGGCATCTTTTTACTACTTAAACAAAAACAGATATTTTGCGTTCATTATCACAATCATTCTGTCTGTACTTACTAAAGAGAATATTTATCTTGTTGCAAGTTTATATGGTATTTATATAATCTTTTCAAAAAAGAAGAAAGCAGGAATTTTTCTTACTGCGCTATCGGTTCTGGTATTTACTTTTCTGGTTACCAAACTCATTCCTCAGGCAAGAGGCGGTAGTGACCATTTTGCCTTATCTTATTTCGGCGAGTTTGGTTCAACTCCTTTTGAGATTCTAAAGAACATATTTCTTGAACCCCTAAAAACAATCGGAGTGATAGCAACGAACGAAAATATAAATTATATTATAAATTTATTTATTCCAGTCGGATTTCTCTCAGTATTTTCGCCTTTATATATTGTGTTTTCATCTCCAGATTTATTATTAAATATTTTGTCTAATAATCAAAATTTAAAATCAAATAATTTTCATTATGCTGCAGCAATTATACCTTTTATTTTTATTTCCGCCATATATGGAGCTAAAAAGATATTATCTTTAAAATTGAAGATTATGAGTAAAAAAACACTTTTTTATTTTTTGTTGATAATGGCAATATTTTCTACCTGGCAATATGGTGTTCTGCCAGGCTCAAAAAATCCGGCACTGGAAATATATACCAGAAGGCAAAGTGACAGAGACATAATTGAACAATTTTTGCATAAAATACCATCTAACTTGAGCATTGCTGCAACAAATAACTTAGGAGCGCACTTATCACATAGGGAAAAAATCTATACGATTCCAATCGGCATTGACCAAGCTGATGTAATTCTTTTTCTTCTGAATGATGAATTTGCCCAGCCTTCACTGGACGAACAAAAAAGAATGGTTGAGAATATGAAAAATAATTCAAACTACGTGCAAGTTTTTAATAAAGGGGAATTCAAAGTTTTTGAGAAAAAAAATCTGCAAATAATGAAAAATTCAAACCAACTCTCATTTTAATCTTCTTTCCAGGCTATAAGTGTAAGGAAAATAAAGTATTGAAGCCGGTACATCATCTAACATGTATTTTTGAAAATCTCTATAAATCTTTATTCTATCATTCAAATTGTCAGTTTTTCTTCCGTCTTCCAGCAGTTTATCAATTCTTAAGTTTTTATAGTGGGCGATATTATTCTGCTGGTCTGAATGCCATAAAACATACTGGTCCGGATCTTTTGGAATTTTAAAGGGATAAAGCTGTACCTGGAAGTTTCCTGTTATATCATCTGATATTTTTATTTTGGTCTCTATTCCGATCTTTTTCCATGATTCTGCAATTTTTTCAGCTATTTTTTCATACTCCTTTGTTGTAGTGATTTCTATTTTAAGATCTTTTTTTGTAAGATTTGCGCTTTCAATATAAGTTTTTGCAATATCTACATCATTTATTTGGTAATTAAGACTTTCATTAAAGAATGCAGACTCAGGAAGTATTGAAGAATAAGCTCTTTGTCCTTCATCAAATTCATCGGGCAGCGCGTAGCTTAAAGCTTGTCTAATTTTTTTATTAGACAGCAAATTATCATTATTATTATAAAATAATGCAACCAATTTTTTGTGATTTACATTTTTGGTTACCACAACATTATTCCATTTTTCAAGGTTTGAGTTTTTAATATTTAGGTCCTCCAGGCCTTCAATCTTCTCTACTTCTCCAAGGGTAAATGCTATTTTGAGCGACTCAGTAGTTGGATAAAAATAAATAATCTTTTTAATTCGATAATCTAACTTATTATCTAAAGTAATGCTTCTCACAAATCCGGAATTAAGATCGATATTAGTCACTTTAAATTCGCCAAGTCCTGCAAGCCCCCGTGTAAATATAGGTTTTGCAACTGTAGCTATAAACGGTGCGTATGGATTTTTAAGCGTATATGAAATAGTGCTTGGATTAATAATATTTTTTTTAACGTCTTTAAAACTAAGTTCAATTTTGTCTGACGTCAGTTTTTCTCCGTTATCAAAAAAAAGATCTTCTCTGAGATAAAAAATATACGTTTTTCCATTATCTTTTATTTCCCATGATTTTGCCGCGGCTGGTTTAACTTCTCCGTTTGCGTCCACCGTCGTTAGCCCAAAACTTATTTTATAAAGAACATCCTCAGGCAGATTATTCAGAGAATATATGCCAATTAATCCGACTTTTTCTACTTTTCTTTGAAGAAGAGGTTCTATATAGTTTCTAAATCCAAGAAGAATCGCAAAAAACAAAAATGCGCCAATAACCAATGATCCTACAATTGTCCTTTTCCATCTCTTAAAGTAAGCTTTGATTAGCCAGATATAATATCTTCTTCTTATGAAAATCATTTTATAACCAAAGAGAGAATTGATGCAGAAGCAAACAGAACCGCAAGTACAATAGTCACATAAAATAGCAATTTTTCTATACCTCTTTTACTTCTATACGTTTCCCCTCCACCTCCAAATGCCATTCCTACCTGACTTCCGCGGGATTGAAGTATTATTGAAACTATAAGCAGCAGTGAAATGACTATTTGAATAATTGTTAAAAATTTCATGAATTTTCAGAAAGCCAGAAAGCAACTCTTTTGACAACATATATTGTAACAGAAATAATAAAATAAGACAAAATCAGGGAAACGGTAAAGCGCGGAATTGTAAATCCTTTATAATAAATCCCGTCAAAAATAAATGAAGAAACATAAACTGGTCTGTAAAGAATCGAAACAAGATAAAAAATTAATGTATTTATGATCCATGAGAATAATCCGAAGGTTAAAAGGGTTAAAGGTAATGTAATTATTGTAAATACAGGCTTTAATATAAATTCACTTAAAGACAGAACTAAGCCTGCTACTATATAAGTAGTGAGTCCTCCTCTTATTTGAAGTCCCGGTAAAAGAAGAGATGCGAAATATAAAGCTAAGGAACTAAAAATTATTGATCTTAATATCCGTTTCATTATATTTGATCTTAACAAAGATCCGTAAAACAAGTCAATCTTTCAAATCTATAAGTCTAGTGCTTTAAAAAATTTTTCTTTCTTAAGAGCCTGTGATAGGTTATTGCAAATCTGTGGGCTTCATCTCTTATTCTTCTTAAAAGGTTTATTCCCGGAGTGTCAAGTTTTAACTTTACCTCCAAAAAGTGTATCTGGTGACTTGTGTAATCTATAAAAACAATTTTTTCCTCTTTTTTAGCAAGGCCAATAACTGGAACGATAAAATTATTCTTATGCAATATTTCAAAAGCTGCCCGCAGTTGCCCCTTCCCTCCATCAACAACGATTAAATCCGGTTTACTCCACTCTTTGTGCTTAATTCTTCTTGAAATTATCTCACGCATCATCCCAAAATCATCAGGTGTACTCAGGGATTTTATTCTAAACCTTCTGTAAAAATTTTTAACCGGTTCGCCATTCAAAAATACAACCATTCCACCTGTTGCATTTGTACCTTGAATATTTGAAATATCAAAACATTCTATTTTCTCAAGACTTTTTAATCCGGTGTAGTATTTAGATAAAATGTTTTTCAAAGACTCAACCTCTTCTTTTACGTGAATAGCATACGTATCAGGATTTTTCTCATACTGGAATGGGCTGTAAAATGGGCTTGTAATAAGAGTTATTCTTTCTATTTTATCCTGAACTTGAGATGCTTTCTCAAATTCTTCAGTTTTAACAAAATTTTCTCGTTCGCGTCTCAACTCATCAATAATTTTTTTCTTTTTTCCGGAAAGAAAGTATTCAAGTTTTTTAATATTTTTTTTATATTCCGGCAGTCTTTCAGAAAACACTGAAGCGCAAGGACATAAACCTAAATGATTATAAAGGCATTTGTTCTTCGGATGGTTTTTTACATTTTGAAAAGGGAAGATTCTCCTCATAATTTTTAAAACAATTTTTGTTGATGTGGCGTCAGGGTAAGGACCGTAGTAAACCGCCTTTTCCTGATCTTTTTTCCTTGTGATGGTAACGTAAGGTACGTCTTTTTTTGAAATTTTTATATATGGAAAAGTTTTGTCATCTGACAATTTAATGTTATAAAAAGGCTTGTACTTTTTAACTAAATTTGCCTCCAATAAAAACGCTTCTATTTCGGAAGCCACAACAATATGATTAATTGAAGCCAGGTTTTGCAAAAGGTTCTGTGTTTTAGGGTCTTGCGATGTGCTGCCAAAATATGACGCAACTCTTTTTTTCAGGTCTTTTGCTTTCCCAATGTAAATTACTGTCCCGTTTTTATCTCGGAACAGATAAACGCCTGGTTTTGAAGGAAATTGTGAGTATAAGGATAATCGCGACAAATATACCACCTCCAGTTAATAAAAAGATTTTTTCAGGAACTATACTAACATTTACTTTTCTATTTATTGATGTTCCTTCAAGAAGGATTTTAACCTGATACGCTCTGTTTGTCAAAAGAGGACTGGCGCCAAATTTTACTTCATAGGATTTAGAACCGTAGGGAGGAATAGAGTCTATGTTGAAGTTTTGGGGCTCTGAGGAAAAGTCCGATATAACTTGAAGTTTTTTGTTTTTTATGGCGGTGTTGCCGGTATTTTTTATCTTCACGTGAGCACTTAAAGGTAAACCTGAAAGATATGATGATGGTATATCATCCGTTAAAACTACGCTTGTTTTGGGATCAAAATCTTCTTGCTTCGCAAATAAAACTTCTACGTCCTTGCTGGCTTGCTTATCTTTGTAGCCGCCTGCCGGAATTGGATAAGAACTGTCAACGCCTTTTATAACAAACGCAAAATGCTCTAAATCAAGACTGTCAAAATAATCTATTCCTCCGGTTGTGTTTCCCCACGTAGGATCTACCATTACCCAGGTTTTTTTAACATCATCATAATACTGCGGCCATGCGTGAAGTATATCTTTTACAAGCGACAGCGGTTTTAATTTTGAATTATCCGTGTAGGCAAATCCCTCAACGGACCTTGCGGGTATTCCTGCCGTGCGTGCAATGGCAACAAATAAATCGGTGAATTCAAGACAAACAGAATAATCAGGATTAGCAAGCGTTTTTTTTGCTCCTTTTCTGGGGTTATTTCCAATACTAATCTTATCAAAATTGTAGCTTAGCTTATTTACAACAAAATCATATACTTCACGCGGTGTTTTCAAAGTTTCCGACAGCTTTTTAATTGACGGATCATTTGCTTCCCAGTAATTTTTTGCTTCAAGATAAGTTAATCTTTTGCTTGTTGGAAGAAATTCTTGTTTGGGGGATGAGTAAATTTTTGCCATACCAGTTAAGTTTATATTTTGTTTTTTTTGAGGTCCAAGTGTGTAAAGCGCCAGCCAGTTTCCATCCGAGTCTTCATATACATCAATAGGCTCGGGTTTTAAGCTTTTAATTAATATATCCTGGTAATTAGTTGAGGGCGGCAGGGCAATTTCAGTTTTTACGGGGAAAAGGTTGGGATTTGATATATGATAAACAACGTTAAACCTGTAAAATTGCGCTTTGCCAAAAATCATATATATTCCTGATTTTCCAATATCATTTTTATTGAATGTGTATTGGGTAGCGTTTGAATCAAAGGCCTTAAACGGCTTTATAATAGAAGGGCCACCAAAGTCTTTTGGAACATTTATGGTGATATCATATGAATAAAAGTCACTTGGGTTGGCAAGACCAGGAATAGTCATCTCCAGTACATCGCCACTTTTTCGGGTAACAGACGAAGAATCGAAATTTATATTAAAAATATTTTCTTTATTCTTACCTATAACTCTTGTTGGAAAGGTAAAGTTTATTGCAGTAATATCTTCTGATTGACTTATTTCAAAGGGAATTGATCCGGACAGAGAATTAGCCTTAAGATTCCTAATGTCCTTTATTCCGCTGGTAAGGTTATAAGAAGGCATATAATAAAAATCGGTCAAATTTTTAACGTAGGTTTTTTGTACAACGTGAGTAAAGTCGTCCGGCATTACTGTATAAACGGATTGTATAGAAACCTGAAAATTTTTACTCTGCGCGTTGGAATTTTGCAGGAACAAATAAGACAAGAAAGTTATAATAATTAACAGGATGACACTTTTTAAGCCTTGGAGGGATAAATATAACTTTCCATCAAAACATCCGGCCATTTTCATATATTAAGTTCTTTTTGAAGATATATTCCGGTAAAGGAATTTTTATTTTTTGTTATTTCAAGGGGGGTTCCTGTTGCAACAATCCAACCTCCCTCACTCCCACCTTCAGGGCCTAAATCTATAATATAATCCGCATTTTTTATTACATCAAGGTTGTGTTCAATAACAATAACCGTATTTCCCATAGTTACAAGTCTTCTTAAGACTAAAATTAATTTTTCAAGGTCTGCAAAGTGAAGCCCAGTTGTTGGTTCATCCAGCATGTATAAACTTTCCCCGCCACCCTTTTTTGATAGTTCTGCCGCAAGTTTTACTCTCTGAGCTTCTCCTCCGGAAAGAGTTGTGGCAGGTTGACCAAGCTTAATATATGATAAACCAACATCTCTTAATGTTTCAAGCTTATGTTTAAGCCCCTGGTGAAATGAAAAGAACTTGAGTGCTTCCTCAACGCTTAAATCCAATATCTGCGATATGTTTTTTCCTTCAAATTCTATATCTAAGGTATCAGAAGTATAGCGTTTGCCCTGGCAGGTTTCGCATTGTATATATACATCCGGCAAAAACTGCATCTCAATTTTTATCTGACCTTCGCCTTCACACGCTTCACATCTTCCCCCTTTTACATTAAATGAAAATCTTCCTGAGCTGTAACCCCGCAGTCTTGCTTCTTTGGTGTTGGAAAATATTTCCCTGATCGCGGTAAACGCTCCGGTATATGTTACAGGATTGCTCCTGGGCGTTCTGCCGATTGGTGACTGATCTATTAGAAATACTCTTTTGATGTATTCATCACCTTGCAGTCGGTCAAATTTTCCCGGTCTTTGCCTATGATACGGATTTTTTTTCTGCAACAGCGCGTGGTATAAAACATCATTGACTAAAGTAGATTTTCCGCTACCTGAAACCCCTGAAACTACTATAAATTTTCTTAGAGGAAAATCAACATTGATGTTTTTTAAATTGTGTTCAGACGCTCCAAACACGGATATTTTTTGATCATCAACTGCTTTTTCCTGCATTTCCCTTTTAATGTGTATTTTTTTTCTTCCTGAAAGGTAAGGGCCTGTAATAGACTTATCATCACTTTTTATTTGTTCTGGGGAACCTGCGGCAATTATTTGCCCGCCGTGTGAACCTGCCCCCGGTCCGAAATCAAGAATATAGTCGGCTTCCTCCATCATTTCCCTGTCATGCTCAACAACTATTACGCTGTTTCCGATGTCTCTTAGTTTTTTTAAGGAATTGATTAGCCTGCCGTTGTCTCTTGGGTGTAAACCGATTGAAGGCTCATCTAGGACATACAAAACTCCCGATAAACCGCTTCCGATCTGTGAGGCGAGTCTTATTCTTTGTGCCTCTCCTCCGGCAAGAGAATTGGCATTTCTTGAAAGAGTAAGGTATGAAAGCCCAACATCAACCAAGAATTTTAACCTTGATATAATTTCTTTTAAAATTATTTTTGCAATTTCTTTTTCTTTATTGGTTAACTTCTGGTTTAAAGATTCAATAAATTCTAAAGCTTCTTTGATTCCAAGATTTGCTACATCAACTATGGATTTTTCAAGTATGGTAACGCTGGTTGCCTCTTTTCTAAGCCGAGATGCGTGGCAAAGCGGACATTCTTCATGTCTCATGAATTTTTCTATTTCGTGTCTTATAATGTCCGAATCTGTTTCTTTGTATCGCCTGAGAAGATCGAAAACTACGCCGTAATAAGGCTCATGTATCACTGTCTCTTCTCCGAATCTGTTTCTTCCGTAAACCTGATATATCTTCTCTCCTGTTCCATGCAAGATTATATTCATTTTATCCTTTGGTAAGTTTTTAATTGGAACTTTTAGGGGGATGCTGTTTTCTTCAAAAACAGTTTTTATGGTTCTTGAAAACCATGTATCACGGCTTGAAAAATCAAGAATTGGTAAAATTCCCCCCTCCGCAATGGTTAGATCTTTTGCTAAAACCAGGTTTTCATCAATTGTATAAATCTGTCCAAGCCCGTTACACTGTGGGCATGCGCCGATTGGCGAATTGAATGAAAATAGTCTGGGCTGTGTTTCCTGCATTGAAATGCCGCAGTCCGGACAAGCGAATTTTTCTGAAAACAGTGTATCTTCCATTTCTTTTGGTTTATCCGGGAAAGAAAATGCCTTGTCTTTGACTTTTGAGATAATTATTTCTCCCCTGCCAAGACTTAACCCCTGTTCAACGGATTCAATTAATCTTTGTCTGTCAATATTATTTTTATTTATAATTATCCTGTCCAAAACTGCTTCTACATTATGTTTGTTTGTCTTAATTAAGACCAAGTTTTCATTCAAAGAAAAAATACGTCCGTCAATTCTCACTCTCTGGTATCCTCTTTTTCTAAGGCCGGAAAATAAATTTTGATATTCACCTTTTCTGCTTTTAATAAGCGGCGCAAGAACTAAAAGTTTTACAGGAGTAATCTCGGTGAATCTGGTTACGATTTCATTAACAATTTGTTCGCGTGATAAATGGGTAATTTCCCTGCCGCAGTTTGGACAGTGGGGATGCCCTATTCGCGCGAACAAAAGTCTTAGATAATCATATATTTCCGTGACAGTCCCAACAGTTGAGCGCGGATTATGAGATGTACTTTTTTGGTCGATAGAAATAGCAGGTGACAACCCTTCTATAAAATCTACTTCAGGTTTTTTCATCACTCCCAAAAACTGTCTTGCATAAGAAGAAAGGCTTTCTACATAGCGCCTCTGGCCCTCCGCGTAAATCGTGTCAAACGCAAGTGAACTTTTTCCACTTCCGGAAATACCAGTAAATACCACAAGTTTGTACTTTGGAATCTCTATGCTGATGTTTTTTAAATTATGTTCACCAGCTCCTTTTATAACGATCTTATCCAGCATAATACATTTTTCCAGAATTAATTTCCTGATCAAACCTATATTATATTTTATTCAGCTTCAAAATGCTATACATGGTCACGTTTTGTGACTATAGGGAGTTTTGTTACAGTAATAAAGTCTCCACGCTGGAAACTAAAATTATTTTTGCAGAAGAAACTTAATTTTATCCCTCAAAAGAGCTGCGGTTTCAAAATCAAGCATGCGGGCCGCCTCCTGCATTTCCTGCCGGAGTATTTTAATTGCCTTTTCCCTTTCCTCGGGAAATAAAAACTCTTTGTTAAAAAGAGGCTTCATATCATCGTCCACGTTTCCTTCTCTTTCTATAAGCTTTGCTCTTATTACTTTTTTTACTGTTTTAGGGGTAATTTTGTGTTTTTTATTATAATCAAGCTGCCTTTTTCTTCTTCTGTCAACTTCTCTGATCGCGTTTTTCATTGAATCCGTAATGTTATCTGCGTACATGATAACTTTTGAATCTATTCTTCTGGCGGCTCTTCCCATTGTTTGAATAAGCGAAGTACGGCTCCGTAAAAACCCCTCTTTATCCGCATCCAGAATAAAAACGCGGGAAACTTCAGGCAGATCAAGACCTTCTCTTAATAAATTTATGCCCACAAGAACATCAAATTTTCCTTCCCTCAGATTATCCAATACATCCTGTCTGTCTAATGTGTTAACTTCCGAGTGTAAATAAGCGACTTTTATCCCTTTTTCCTCCAAAAATGTCGCCAAATCCTCTGCCATTCTTTTTGTCAGCGTAGTAACAAGCGCCCGTTCACTCTTTTTAACAATTAGTGATATTTCCTTTATCAAATCCTGAATCTGGCCCTCGGTTTTTTTAACAATGATTTCTGGATCAACAATACCGGTTGGTCTAATAAGCTGTTCTACTATATTATTTTTTCCGGAAATATCTATTTCCCAAATACTGGGAGTCGCACTCATATGAATAGTTTGGTGGATTTTATTTTGAAATTCTGAAAAATTTAAAGGCCTGTTGTCAAAAGCCGAAGGCAGTCTAAATCCGTAATCAATAAGTACCTGTTTTCTTGCCCTGTCACCGTTATACATTCCTCTGATTTGTGGAATGGTCATGTGGGATTCGTCAACGACCAAAAGCCAGTTTTTTGCAGCCATTTCAAAATATTCAAGAAGGCTATAGGGTGCTTCGCCGGGTTTTCTCCCGTCAAAGTATCTTGAATAATTTTCTATTCCGTTTACATATCCTACCTCTTTAATCATCCTAAGATCATATTCCACTTTTTGAGTCAGTCTTTGCGCTTCCAAATTTTTTCCAAGTTTTTTTAGTTCCTCTGCTCTTTTTTTCAGGTCACTTCTTATGTCTTCAAAAATCACCTCATAACTTTTCTGGTCAGTAATATAGTGTTTTGCCGGATAAATAAGAAGCGATTCTTTTTTTTCCAGAATTTCACCGGTTAGCGGATTCACTTTTTCAATACTGTTAATTTTTTCCTCTTCCAGAACTATCCTTATTCCCAAATCTTCATAGGCAGGAAAAAGTTCTATCACTTCTCCTCTGGCTCTAAAAGTTCCCCTTTTAAAGTTGTAGTCGTTTCTCTGATACATAAGGTCAATAAACCTATTCATCAGATCTTTTCTATCCGTTGTGTCACCTTTGGAGATTTTGAAAATTGAATTTTCATATCCGGTGGGTGAACCAAGGTTATAAATACATGAAACCGATGCTACCACAATCGTGTTGCTTTGCGTCAGGATATTAGTTGTTGCGGCGAGCCTAAGTTTGTCTATTTCCTCGTTTATTTCCGTTTCTTTTGAAATATATGTATCAGTTTGCGGAATGTATGCTTCCGGCTGATAATAGTCGTAATATGAAACAAAGTATGAAACGGCGTCTTTAGGGAAAAAATCGCGCAATTCCTGGTAGAGTTGGCCTGCAAGCGTTTTGTTGTGGGAAATGACCAATGTAGGCCGGTTTACGTTTTTTATGGCATTTGCAATTGTGAATGTTTTGCCGCTTCCTGTTACACCAAGCAAAACCTGATTTTTAACGCCCGATAAAATTCCGTCTGTTAATTTTTTTATAGCCTGCGGCTGATCACCCGTAGGCTTGAATTTTGATTTCAATTGAAAACCCATAGTGTGTATATTTTAGCATAAACAGCTAAGAATTTTATATTTGAGTTATTGTTATACACTTTGTCCTAATTGACAACTTCGAGAATATTTCGTATAAATTTTATATAAATTAATCAACAGAGGTTTACTATTTAAAAATAATATGACTGCGGTGCTTTATAAAAAAGAAAGAAATCTGCTTACATTTATTTTGCAGTTTCAGGAACAAAACGGCTACTCTCCAACCCTCAGGGAGATGGCTGATGCAATGGGTAACAAAAGCGTTTCAACAATACATACTATCATCAAAAATCTTGTTGATAAAGGTTATGTCCAAAAAGTTGAGGGGAACACAAGGACTCTTAAAATTTTAAAGAAGGATATTATTCTTGCAGCGGTCGGAGGAGTAGTTCGCTCAAAAGGTCCGAGCATCTCTTTACCGCTCATGGGTTATATAGCTGCCGGAAGACCGCTTGAACCGTACACGGATCCTGAAGCTTCTTTTGAAATTGCCTCCGCCATGATTTCAGGTAAAAAAACTGCCTATGTACTGCAGGTAAAAGGAAGCTCAATGATAGAAGATGGAATTTTGGATGGAGACTTTGTTGTTATAGAAAAATCGGATATGGCAAATAACGGCGATATTGTAGTTGCGCTGGTTGATGAAGGTCTTGCGACACTCAAAAGGTTTCACAAAGATGGAGAAAAAGTTATCCTGCGCCCAGCAAATTCCCAAATGGAGCCAATTTATCCAAAATCCGTAAAAATACAGGGAATCGTTGTAGGATTGGTAAGGAAGTTTAAAAATTAAAAATAATAAATTTTCCTATTTCACAAACTTTTTCCTGAACTTTAGCTTCTTTTCTATATAATATATTACTGCCAAAATAAATAATCCTGCAATAAGATATTGAAATTGCCTAAAATATCCTTCCAGGGAAGCCCAGTTTTCACCAAGCTTGAAACCTATATACGTAAGAAAAACAGACCATATAAAACACCCAACAGTAGTATAGATAACGAATTTCTTTAAATTCATTTTGAAAACTCCTGCAGGAAGGGAGATTACTGTTCTGACAGCCGGTAAAAGTCTTGAGATAAAAATAACCTTATCACCGTATTTTGAAAACCACTTGTATGCATGGTTATATTCTTCTTCAGTAACCAGTATAAATTTACCGTATTTTTTGATTAAACCTAGCAGAACGTGTTCTTCAAGGTAGTATCCAATATAATATGCCAAAAGTGAGCCGGACAAATTTGCAATAGTTCCCGTTATAACAATAAGCCAAAAATCAAGCTTTCCCTGAGCAGCCAGAAAACCCGAGAAGGGCATTGTAACCTCAGAAGGAATAGGAAGAAGCGCGGATTCCAAAAACATGAGGAGAAAAATTCCAAAATAACTTGTAGTTTGGATTAGTTGTATAATATAGTGTGCTAAAAATTCCAGCATAATTTAATTAAAATTCTAATTTTTAAATTCAAAACTAAGTTTGAGTTTGCAAAACATTTTAAATTTTGTATTTTGGTCATTTAGTATTGTTTCGTATTTCGGATTTAGAATTTTGGATTTCATAGATATGAACAATTTATACATTGTATCAACACCAATAGGGAATTTGCAAGATATAACCATAAGAGCAATTAAAATTCTGCAGCAGGTTGACTACATCCTTACGGAAAATCCTCAAAAAACCGGCACTTTATTGTCTGAGATAAAAAAAAGGTATCCTGAGCTTTGTGATGAAAATAAACACCCAAAAATTTTACATTTCAACGAATATATTGAGAACGAAAAGGCTTACGAATTCATGAACCTTCTTGAAAAAGGTTATAATGTTGCTTTAGTTTCAGAAGCCGGAACGCCTTTGATCTCTGATCCGGGATATAAATTGGTACATTTTGCTTTATCCAAAGGCATAAAACTTATTTCTGTTCCTGGAGCATCAGCAGTTGCTGCGGCTCTTGTTTGTTCCGGTCTTCCAACAGATAAATATTTTTTTTTGGGTTTCCTTCCTAAAACAAAATTAAAAAAAGAAAAGCATTTAAGTAATCTTAAAAGTTCGCTTGAGGATCTTTCCCGAAATGGCCTTAACCCTACCGTAATATTTTTTGAATCTCCCCACAGAGTACTTGAAACGCTTTATGTTTTGAAGAATGTCTTTGGAAACATAAGAATTTCTTTGGGCCGGGAGCTTACAAAAGTTTTTGAAGAGAATGTATCGGATAATCTTTCAAATTTAATTGCCAAATTTGAGACATCAAATCCCAAAGGTGAATTTACGGTACTTTTTAATCTAAAAAGTGAATCGCACGTACGCTAAAGAGTCTGAATTTCTCTGTTTATTTCAAGCAATCTATTGTATTTGATTACTCTTTCGCGTGCCGGCGCGCCAAACTTTACATAGTTTGCTTCCACACCAACCGCAAAATCTGCAATAAATCCATCCATGCACTCACTGTTTCTTTGCGAAACTACGATTTTCAAGTTATTCATCCTTGCCTTCTGACAAACATCTATAGCTTCCGTTACGGTGCCTATCTGGTTTAGTTTTATAACCAGTGCATTTATTATTTTTTCATCAATCGCGCTTTGAACTCTGTAAGGATTCGTTGTTGTCAAATCGTCTCCCACAATAAGGACTTTTTGTGAAATTGCGTCGTATAGTGTTTTCCATCCCTGTTTGTCGCTTTTTTCAAATGGGTCCTCTATGTAAATCAGGGAAAATTCTGAGACAAAATTATCATAAAAACTGATCATTTCTTCAGTTTTTAAAGCAATCTCCCGGTCTATTAATTTGTAACCGTTATTTGTCTTAAAGTTACCGGCGCAGGCGTCTATGCCCAAAAAAACATCATAAGAAAATTGATAAACAGCTCTTTCTATTGTTTGCTTAATAAGATTAAAAGCTTCCTGGTTTGATGAAACCTCAGGAGCAAATCCTCCTTCCTCCGCACTTAACGTAGAAAGATTTCTTTCAACTAATATTTCTCTGAGTGCATGGTAAACTGTTACGCCTATTTTAAGTGCCTCTTTAAAGTCTTTTGAAGAAGCCGGAATTATCAAAAACTCCTGAATATCCAGGTTGTTTGAAGCATACCTTCCTCCTTCCAAAATATTAAAAATGGGTATAGGAATTTTCTTATTTAACTCTTTTGAAAAGGCAAGTGTCCTTATATATACAGGTAAAGGCAGATGAGCGACCAAGGCGCCCGCTTTTACGGTTGCCTGTGAAACAGCAAGAATTGAGTTTGCTCCGAGTCTGCTTTTATTTTGAGTTCCATCCAAGGCTATAAGTAGCTTATCAATTTCCCTTTGATTTGAAATTTCCACACCCATTAAAGCCGGAGCGATTACTTCAGCTATGCAAGTTACTGCCTTGAGTACTCCCCTTCCCTTAAATCTGTTGGGATCGTTGTCACGCAGTTCATATGCTTCAAATGCTTCTTTTGAAGAACCTGATGCAACAGAAGATTTTGTTATTGTACCGTCTGAGAGTTCAACAGATGCTTCAATTGTGGGATCACCCCTTGAATCAAAGATTTCTTCAGCATAGATTGCTTTTATCTTTGTCATGTCTTACTTTTTCAATATTTTTCTTTCTAGCTTATAAATTACCTTCCTTGTAGTATTAATTGCATCAGGTGAAATAGAGACGCTTGTAATTCCCCAATCCACAAGTTTTTCTACAAGATCCGGATATGAAGAAGGAGCTTGTCCGCAGATGCCGGCAGCAATGCCGTGTTTTTTGCACGTCTTTACAATTTTTTCAAGTGCCCAGAGAACGGCCGGATTTCTTTCATCAAATTCTGTTGCTACCTCACTGTTGTCTCTATCTGTTCCCAGAATAAGCATGGTTAAATCATTTGAGCCAATCGAGACTCCGTCTATACCAACTTTAATGAAATCCTCAAGAAGAATAACATTTGAAGGTATTTCAACCATCATGAATAATTTAAAGGAATGGTTTCTATGAAGGCCACTTTTATTAACCAGTTTTTTAACTTCCTCAAGCTCGTGAACAGTTCTTACAAACGGTATCATTAGGTTTAAATTTGTAAGCCCTTTTTTGTTTCTGACATATTTTATCGTTTCAAGTTCCAAATGGAAAACTTGAGCATCATTAATGTATCTATACGCACCTCTATATCCAAGCATAGGATTAGGCTCAACCGGCTCATACATTTCCCCTCCTTTAAGATCTCTGTATTCATTTGTCTTAAAATCGGTAGCCCTGTAAAGAACTGGTCTTGGGTAAAAAGCTTTGCATATTTGACTGATCCCATCGCTCAGTTTATCAACAAAAACTTTCTGCTTTCCTTCTTTGATCAGTTTTTTTGGGTGAGTACCGATCGCGGCAATCATAAATTCCGCTCTCAAAAGACCTACTCCGTCAACATTCATTTTGGCTACTTCAATTGCTCTTTCAGGTTCAGCCAAGTTAACATATACTTTTGTTGAAGTCTTAAGGTGTAATTGTTCTTCTTGTTGAATCAAGGACTTGGTCAGAAGTCCCCCTTTATAAATTTCACCTGTTTTCCCGTTCACCGTAATCAGCATATCGTCTTTTAGAACTTTCATAGCGTTTTCAGCCCCTACAACAGCCGGAATCCCAAATTCACGTGATACAATTGCTGCGTGTGAAGTCCTGCCTCCCCTTTCAGTTACAATAGCACCGGACTTTTTCATTGCCGGAACATAGTCTGGATTTGTATATTCCGCAACTAAAACGTCCCCCTGCATTATTTTATTCATCTGCTTAGGGCTTTTAAGTATTTTTACGTGTCCGATCCCAACCCCCGGACTTGCCGGATCACCTTTTAAAATTATATTTTTTGAATCAAACAAATTTTTTTCTACTTCCTTGTTTTTTTGTTTATTTCCTGTTGTTGTGATTGGTCTTGTTTGAACAATATATAATTTTCCTTTTTCGCGCGCCCACTCAATATCCTGAGGAAAGTAATAGTGATGCTCTATCTGTTTACCAAGCTTCCCAAGCGCAATAATTTCACTATCTTTTATTTTTTGCCTGCTGCTTCTGCCTCTTGGCACATTAATTTCCCTGTTGTCCGTTCCTTTTTTGACAAGCATCACATTTTGCTCGGAAGCGGTTTTGCTGATAATATCCAAATCAGACTTTTTAACTTCATAGTGGTCAGGCGTTACTTTTCCCTGAACAATGTATTCACCCAGACCGTAAATTGCCTCAATTATTATTTTTGTCTTTTCATTTGTGATCGGGTCTATTGTAAACATAACGCCTGATGCCTCGGACTCAACCATTTTTTGCACCACAAGAGATATTCCGGATCTTACCTGGTCCAATTTATTTTCGTGTCTGTAAAATATTGCTCTGGGTTCAAAAAGAGAAGCCCACCCTTCTTTTATTTTGGCAATTACGTTTGCTTCACCTTTAACATTTAAGTATGTTTCCTGCTGTCCGGCAAAAGACGCGGTTTTTGAATCCTCAGATGTAGCAGATGATCTTATTGCAACAAGCGCGTCGGAAAACATTCCCCCAAGCATTTTGTAATATTCAAAAACTTTTTTTACAACCTCAACAGGCACTTCAGAATGCAGAAGAATTTTTTTTATGTGTCTGGAAACCTGGTCTATGGAGACCGGATCATCATAATTTACAGTACCAAGCAAGTGTTTGATTTTTGTTTCAAGGCTGTTTTGTTTTAAAAACAGAAAATAAGAATAAGCGGTCAGAACAAATCCATTTGGAACAGGAAATTTTGCCTGGATCATTTCCCCAAGATTCGCGCCTTTCCCTCCCACAAAGGCAACATCGCTTTTATCAACTTCAGACAACCAGACAACAAGATCTGTACTTTTTACCATACCATATTTATTGTGAGAAATTTATGTGCAAAATGCAATAGGCTCTTTAGGATACATGAAGTGCTTCTTCGGCTTTTTCCACCCTTTTTTCAAGACTATCTAAGTCTCTTTTATCTGCTTTATGTTTATCAATAGAACTTATAATAAAAGAGGCTACATCATCCATTTTACTCTCTAAATCTTTTCCTAATAATTTAAGATCATCTTTAGTTGCAAAATTTTTTAGATCGCCTTTTTTCGCGAAGTCCTTTAAATCATTTTTAGTGGCAAAACGGCTTAAATCTTCTTTTGTAGCAAAGTTTTTTAAGTCATCTCTGCTTACAAATCTTTTAAGTTCCTCTTGAAGATCCTTTTTTGTTGGATATCCTCTAAGTTCACGTTTAAGATCATCTTTCGTAGCTAAATTTTTCACCCTTTTTTCTATAAGATCATCTATTTGTTTTAAATCATGCGCATTCATGGTAAATAAGTTATACAACTTTTAGATAAAACGTGTCAATAAGAAGAAAGTAAGAAAAGGGGTATCATTTAAGCAATTTTTAGCAAACTCTTCAGTTTATATTCTTCTTGATCCGGGAACAATAAGGTCAAAAGGTTTGGTGGATCCATACGCTTTTGGACCGTAATCATTAACGTAGCTTGCGATATTTTCTTTAAAATAGGCAAGCTTTGCATTTTGCATTTTACCCACTATGTAATAAGTAAGCGCCATAATTCCTGCGGAATTAATATTCCCTGGAAGTGATATGTCCCATCTGTGCGCGGGAAATCCAAAATACTCATTTTTTTGACCTAGTGTGATTACTAGCTCGTCTTTTGATTTAATTACAAATTTGGCATGTCTTGCGTGTCCTTGGCTGAATGCTCTAAGTGAAAGATATGGTCCAAATAATTCACTTTTTTTAATATCTATCATTTGACAAATTTGCGCATATTTATCTGGTACAACAAATGAATAGCTTTTATAAGTATCAAAATCAGTTGGAAACTGTAGAGAATTTATGCAGTTTTTAATATCCGATGGTTTTTCTTTAGTTACAGACAATATCATTCCCATATATGTTGAGACATTATATGTATACGGTTCATCAATTGATTCAAAAACGTATATCCTATCAGCAATTTTTGCGGCATCCGATTGTCCTTTTGTAGTAAGCAGCGTTGTCACAAGTGAATATTTTTTTGCAAGTGTAATTTCCCAAACAGAGTCTTTTCCACCGGAGGCAGAAATTATTACTGCTTGTTTTATCAATCCGTTATGAATTGCATTTTTGTATGCTGCGATAATCTTTTTAAAATTGCTCTCATCTGCAAATATTGCAGCTTTTTCAGAAAATATAATAAGTCCCGTGTTATACGCGTTACCCGATCCTACCACAAAAGGCAAATCAAAACTGTTAATAGGAAGAGTTGGCGGCGGATTTTCAGCAAAAAAGTCCAGAGCAAGCAAAACATTCTGATCCAGGTTCATGATATTTTTCATGATTATTTTTCGCCTCTTTCTATTTTCCTTTGTTTTTCCGTTTCATCAGGCCTTTTATAATCATCTTCGAGCCTTAATGTTGTTCCCATCTCAGGTGTGGAAACCTCAATAATATCGCAATCTGTTACTCCGGCAAGTCTATGTTTTTGTCCAAGTTCACACGTGTATCCTTTTCCCGCCTCAAGCTCTGTTTCAATAAGTTCGCCCTTTGCGTTTTCCCAAATTACTTTTGCGCGTCCGCTCATTAAAAACCAGCTTTCCTGCTTGGAGTCATGAATTTGAAGAGACATGCGTGCTCCAGCCTTTACGTGTTCAATCTTACCCATGTAGGGCTTTCCTTCTGGCACAAAGTGAAGTTCATATCCCCAGGGCTTTTCAACTTTTTTTACGTAGGGTTGGTTTGTAAATTTAGATTTATCGACGTTATTTAAGTCAATCATTTGGCAACGCTGTTTATTACAGCCAATATTTTTTCTTTTGCTTTTTCCAGTTTATCTTTATATTCTGACTCTATATTTAATCTTAAAAGCGGTTCTGTATTGGAAGTCCTTACATTAAACCTATAATCCGGCATCGTTATTGCTATTCCATCGAGCGTAGACAACTCTCCTAGGGAAAATTCTTTTCTTAGAGCATCCAATATTTCGGGAGCATTGGTTACCTTGAAATTAATTTCACCCGATTCATAGCTTTCTTTGAGTTCCTCTATTATTTCTGAAAGCTTTTTTCCTTCTTCGCTCATTACCTTAAGAACGGTCATAATAACAGGTTGCTGTGATTCCGCAAAACCCGTATCTCTGAAAAAATAATGTCCTGAAGATTCTCCGGCAAAAATTCCGTTTTCTTGATGAAGAAGTTCTGTTATAAAAGCGTGACCAACCTTTGTGATAATAGAAATTCCGCCGTTTTTCTCTATAGTTTTTTTGGGTGTTATAACATACCTAACATCATATACAATTTTCTCTCCTTTGTGGCTTTTCAGCATATCACGAGCTACCAGTGCTGTAATTATTGATGGCGGAACAATATTCCCTCTTTCATCAATAAAAAAAAGCCTGTCCCCGTCTCCGTCCGGTGCAAGACCTAAATCAGCTTTTTCCTCAACCACTCTTTTTTGTAAATCGACCAGTGTTTCCGACTGCAGTGGATCCGGCTGATGAACAGGGAAAGTTCCATCAAGTTTAAAATTCATACGGATTAAATCGGTAGGAATAACTTTAAACAAAGCGTCAATGTATGTCCCACCCATAGCATTAGCAGCATCGGCCACAATTTTAAATTTTTTAACCTGAGGGTTTCCTACAATTTTAAGCGAATTTTTGACTTCGTCTTCAAGAATTCCCGTCTTTTTAGTTATAGATCCTTTTTGATTTGAGCTAATTTTCACTCCTTCCATTGACATCCTTTTAATGTCTGCCATACCTGTTGTTTTACCTATCTTAATAAGACCATTTCCATCTCTTTTTACAATTTTAAGGCCATTATATTCCTTGGGATTGTGAGACGCGCTTATCTGAATTCCCGCATCATACCCGTAATAGAAGACTGTAAAATAGAACGAAGGAGTAGAAACGAGTCCTGCATCGATTATATCAGCACCGGCAGATATTAAAGTATCGCATGCTATTTTGAAAAGCGAAGGAGAAGAAATTCTCATGTCTCTTCCCAGAACAATTTTAAGAGCTTCTTTGGATTTTGAAGTATCTCTGAATAGCTTGTAAATTGCTTGTATTATAGGAACGATGTTTTCCTCATTAAATTCGCTGGGGTATATTCCTCTTATGTCATAGCTTTTAAAAATGCCTGGAGGGATATTCATATAATTTGTACCTACATAGTCTAAAGAGTAAGGAGTAAAAAGTCAATATGGTCGGCAAGATTCATGGGAAGTTCGCTTGTTTTAAGTCCGTACTCAAGAACAAATAATTTATTATGGATATTTACAAGTTCCGTTTCCTTCCAGTATTTTGCCTGGGTCTGCAATTTTCTTATTTGCCAGTCGCGTGAAGTTTTGAATTCTTCAAAATCGTGATACCGGCCAGTTTTTATAATTAAAAGCTGTCTTATTCTTTTTACTATGGAATAGAAAATCTGTACATCCGTACTTTCTTTTAAGGTTTTTTGAAGAAGTTTTCTTGTCTGTAAACTGTTTTTCGGAGATAATGAATCAAGTAAACTGTAAAAAAACTTTGGCAGATCGTAAAAAATAACGCTTGCATCCTCTATTCTTTTAA
>Ga0209542_10003165_pt1 | contig 35490 bp, 21 predicted proteins | sample RifCSPhighO2_01_FD_184028 | JGI IMG/M metagenome (GOLD analysis project Ga0209542, IMG submission 184028) | Soil microbial communities from Rifle, Colorado - Rifle CSP2_plank highO2_0.1 (SPAdes) (version 2) | ecosystem: Environmental > Terrestrial > Deep subsurface > Rock core/Sediment ...
AAGTCGATGTTAGTGATCCTGTATTGCCTAGTGGTAGGCATACAGCTTAACGGATAAAAGCTACCCCGGGGATAACAGGCTGATCGCATCCAAGCGTCCACAGCGACGATGCGGTTTGGCACCTTAATAACATTGGGGCGCCTAAGAAGTAATTCTTAAGTCTGGTTATTCAAAAAACGTATTTTTAGAGAGTACGCAAGAATAATAAATTTACTAGTCAAAATCGGTGAACCCCTTGGATTCGAGCAATCCTACGGGCAACACCGAGGGAATCGTTCGACGCAAATTAATTTTTGCTCACGACCCGTATCGACTCGTGTTTGGTTTCAAACGAACACGGATGGAAGTTAAATCCTGAGTTTATCGAAGGAAAATTTATAACTTCCATAAAAGACTAGCTCCTCCAAAATTGATGTGGGGGATGAAGGTATAGTCAATGCGCTTGGTAATACAAGTCGCGATGTCGGCTCATCGCATCCTGGGGCTGGAGAAGGTCCCAAGGGTTGGGCTGTTCGCCCATTAAAGCGGTACGCGAGCTGGGTTCAGAACGTCGTAAGACAGTTCGGTCTCTATCCTGTACAATCGTTGAGATTTGAGAAGTTTCGTCCCTAGTACGAGAGGACTGGGATGAGGGAATCCCTGGTGTGCCAGTTGTTTCTGAATAAGAGCATCGCTGGGTAGCTAGATTCCCAACCGATAACCGCTGAAAGCATCTAAGTGGGAAGCGGTCTTCAAGATTAGATCTCGTGCAGTCTATAAGACTGCGGAAACCCCTGGAAGATTACCAGGTTGATAGGCGGGCGGTGTAAGTGCTGTGAAGCATTAAGCCTACCCGTACTAATGGTTTGAATATAGATTTAAAAAAGAAAATTTCTCTTCACTACTTTAAAGAGTCAAATGAAAATTTTTGCTGGTCTTTCTAGCGAAGTGGCACCACCTCTTCCCATTCCGAACAGAGAAGTGAAACGCTTCAGCGCCTACGATACTGGATATGTTCCGGGACAATAGGTCAAGGCCAGCATTTTTTGTGGTCAAAATAGTCTTGACTTAGAGATTAAATTATCCTATAATACGCATCTTATGGCAGTAGAAAGATTGGGAGAATTTTTAACTGAAGCACTTAAGGACGTGCCAAAAAATCACCCCGATTACAATTATTTAAAAAAATTAAAAACGAGTAATGATAATAGAATTAGAAAAGTAAACGACGAAAAACTGGCATTTTCTGTTCCAGAGCTTGCTGTTTCTTTTATTAAAGAAAATTTCTCGGGTGTAAATTTTGAGGAAATTAAAGAGAAGAGAAATAATTCAAACGGAATACCAATCCAGGCATTAGAAAGATCTCTTTATTTTGAAAAGCGTTTAAGTATAAATGCTATCTCTAAAATTGTTCACAGAAGATATTCAAGTGTAAGAAATGCTATAGAAAAATCTGAAGAAGATTTTAATTTATCGCTTGAAAATTGGCATAAGTCTAAAGTAAGAATTACTCCAAAAATAGACAGAGAGAAGCAAGAAAAAAAAGAAAGAGATCAAGTTTTTGCAAAAATTGCACTGGAAGTTGTTGCCAATAGTTATGATGAGACTGTTGAAGGTATTTTTTGCAAAAGTAGAAAAAAAAGATTCACTCAGCCTAGAAAAACAGCACAGTATATAATCTTTACTGGAACAGATTATTCATTGAGTGAAATTTCAGGTTTTGTAGGAAGAAGTGATCACACGACAGCTATTAATGCAATAGCAACAGTAGTAAGACGGTTGGATTATGATGAAGAGTTTAAAGAAAGATTAGAGGCGATGCAGAAAAAAATCAATGAATTAACAGAAACAGCCTTAAAACAATCTAAAGCTCAAGCTTAGGAAATATTGCATCAAATTTGCTATATTTATCTTATGTTATCTAGATTTAATCTCCGAGCTTTTCTGCCTCTAATTTTAATTCTTTCAATTGCAATATTTTTCCGCTTTGCATTTTTAGATAAAGTTCCTAACGCTATAGGTGGAGATGAAATTGTTTATGTTTTAAATTCAAAAGCGCTGTATTTAACAGGACATGACATTTTTGGCAGTTGGTCGCCAGTAAATGGGTTATTTTTCCAATATCCAAAAGGTGAAACACAGGCTGAGCTTCCATATATTTTATATTCGGCTGTTGTAGGGCCTTTGCCCTTCTCTATGCTTTCTGCAAAATTAGCTAATGCGGTTCTTGGAGTTTTGTTAGTTGTTATTATTTATCTTGTTAGCAGACAGCTTTTAGGCAAGAGTCCGGCGCTTTTTGCAGCTGGGGTTGCAGCCATTAATCCCTGGCTAATTTATATGGGTAGAACTGCATATGAAGCAATACCTGCAACTTTATTTTACTTTATTGCTCTATTTGTTCTTTTAAAGGCAAAAGGCTGGAAAATTTTGTGGTCTTTTCCATTTATTGTGCTTGCTTTCTATTCATATATAGCAACAAAAGTTATATTTATTCCGTTTGTTTTAATAACAATTCTCTACTGCTATTTGGTAATTAATAAAAAGAAATTTCTAAAACCATATTTAGTACTTTTCTTTCTTTGTTTCATGCTTGTTTTGTTATTTTTTATATCCCTTAAGCTTAATCCATCAACCTCAAGAGTCAGTGAAATTTTAACACCATCGAATAGCGCTATAGCGCAGGAAGTCGATTATTTAAGAAAAACATCAATTCAATCTCCATTTAGTAATTTGTTTACAAATAAATATACTGTCTTTACCAACATTGTTGTAACCAAAGCATTAAAGACTTTTTCTTTTGATTACCTTTTTGTTTCAGGTGATGAATTTTTTTCAATAAAGAGGCATGGTCTTTTCTACTATATTGACAGTATATTTATATTCTTAGGAGCACTTTTTTTATTCAGTAGGAAAAAATCCGTTTTCGTTTTATTGTCATCTCTTGCAGTGGCAGGAATAATTCCAATGGTAATACATACTGCCAAAATTGATATCTTTTCAATTCACGCTTCACTTACTTATCCTTTTCTTATTATTTTATCCGGCGCTGGAATTTGGTATCTAATAGAAATTCTTAAAAGTAAAAGAGCAAAAATTATAGCAATATTAATAATTGTTTCATTATATACATTGTCCGCGGTTAATTTTCTAAACATTTATTTGTATTGGTTTCCGATTCAGGGTTATTTCGACTTTCCTGTAAGAGTTATTTCTTCATATGCACACCGTGCACCGCCTAGCCAAAAAATTACAGTATATACAACATCAGATTATGATTATTTTAAGAAATTTCTCTTTTACACAAACGGATATAATAAAAATACTGCTCAAAAAGTTACAGAAAATTTAAATAAAAAAAGTTACTCCTTAGGCAATGTTACTTTTGCTCCTTGCCAAAGACCTAAGGATCTAAAGAATAAAAATAATGTTGCATTAGTAGATATTAGATGTGGGATTGTTCCTACTGAAAATCATTTGAGCATTTCTCAATTAAAAGATGGGGGAGAAAGAATTCAAATATTTAACGATGCGTATTGTAGAGAATTTGGATTAAGACGCTATCCTTACGAAATAAAACTTTCTGATTTTGATATCGAGGGGTTATCTAATAGAGATTTTTGCAAGACTTTTATAACTTCTTTTTAGCAACTACAACGCATTGGGTAAATAAATCCTTGGGGCCAAAATAGAACTTTTCAAGCTTAAAACCGCCGTCTTTTAAAAGACTTTGAACTTGTTTTTTAGATTCAATTAATGAAATTTCATGCGGATGGAGTCTTATTTTTCTTCTTAAAATGTCATTTAGCAAAAAATGCATAGTATTTAAGAAAATTACCGAGACTCCGTATTTTGGAGGCCAAAAAAGTACAAGTTTTCCATCATCTTTTAAAATTCTTTTGTATTCTTTTAAGATTTTAAGATTTTCTGCTCCTGTAAAGTGTTCGTGAACGCCTAAGTTGTATACTCCGTCTACGCTTTTATTAAAAAGTGGAATATCAAAAATACTGGCCTTAACAGTTTTTGCTTTTTCTCCATTGTGTAGTTTATAGAGTTTTAGAGCTTCTTTAGATATATCCAAGGCTGTAATGTTATACGCTTTGACCAGATCCTTATCTACTTGTCCTGCTCCTGACCCTGCGTGAAGTAGCTGGGCTCCTTTTTCAAACTCCTTTTGTACAAAGTGATTTAGGGACCTTTTAATAATTAACGTGCGGTAAATAGATGCAATTATGCGGTAAATAGCCTGACTTGCAGTTTTTTTCTTTGCCCAATACTTGTCCCATTCCTTTTCTTCTTTTACAGCTTTGTCATTAGACACCTGCAAATTATACAAAGAGAAGATTGCCTTCGCAACGGTCAATATTGACAATATCCTAAATCTTCAATATAATCAGCTTCCTATGGCAGTAGAGCTTGAGCCACAAAGACTCAGAGCCCAAGAAGTAGCCGATTTAGATCCTTATAAAATCAGGCAGCCTCAACCTAAAGAAACTCCAAAAGCTCTCCGAAAACCAAGAGTAAAAAGAAATTCACAAAAACAGACGCCAATGGTAAAAGAGCATAGTAGAGGAATTGAAAATCTACAAAAGCAAATGATAGATTCTGTAAAAACACATATAAAGGAGCAAAGAGAACTTTGGAAATTGATTCCTGCCTTGTATTTAGAAGAGCAAGGTCGGGATGGATATAATGATGATGCTGCTTGGATTTGTGGATCCAAGCTCCTACCCATTAGCGAAGGTGGGAACTATGATTTCATCGATTTAGAAAAAGCAACAATTGTTCACTGGGATTTTCAGAAACATGTTAGATACAAGGCTAACGATAATAGCTATTTAGAATATGCCAGCAAAATGGATAAATTAGATGCAGTCGAATGGGTCGAAATGCTTTTAGAGGTGGCACAAGAACCTTATGGCAAATATATTGCTTATACTGTTGAGCATGTTGAGCAATGGAGAGAAGAGCAAAGACAGGATTATGGACTTCAAAAGCCAGACTTTGAGAAAGTAAAACAAGTTCTGGGAGATTACAAAAAAGCTCATGGAATAGCTTAATTTTCTTGCTCTAAGTTTTATATAGTGCTATACTGGGTTATCTAAAACGAAAGGAAGTATAAATGAGTGGCAAGAATAGTTCAAAGTTCAAAGTTCAAAGTTCAAAGTAAACCTCAAGCATCTAAGCCGGGTAGAGCAACTACAATGGCGGAGCTTATGCTCAAGAGTAAAACCGCATTTGTAAGTCCGCAAAAAGGCGAAATATTAGAAGGTATTATAACAAAACTTACTTCTTCTGAAATTCTTGTTGATATCGGAACAAAAAGTCAAGCTGTAGTTTTAGAAAAAGATAGAAGAATATTAAAAAGTCTTTTAGACAGCCTCAAGATCGGGGATAAAGTAGGCGTACAGGTTCTAAATCCCGAATCGGAATACGGTAACACTGTTGTATCGCTGCGGCGTTTTAACGAGGGGAAAATTTGGGAAAGACTCGAGATTTTACAAAAAAGCAAAGAAAAAATAGACGCAAAAATAGACGCAACAACCAGAGGAGGGTTTTTAGTAACTACAAATGATGGAATTTCAGGTTTTTTGCCGAATTCTCAAGTATCAATCTTGCCTCAAAACGAAAATCTGACAGGAAGACCAATCAAAATTTCCGTAATAGAATTATCCCGCCCCTTAAGAAAGATAATTTTTTCGCAAAAAGCCGCAATTGATAATGTACAGTTTGAAAATGCTGCTAAAAATTTTAAAAGAGGCGAAAAAATAGAAGCTTCAATTTCTTCAATTGCACCCTTTGGAATATTTACGATTTTAAATGGCGATTTGGAAGGATTTGTACATCTTTCGGAAATTTCCTGGGATAAATTAACAGTTGTCCCGGAAGAATATAAAGTAGGAGATAAAATTGAAGCTCAGGTCTTAGGTATTGAAAAAACCGCCAAAAGAGTTAATTTGTCAATAAAAAGGCTTACCCAAAACCCATATGAGGAAAAATTAAAAGAATTTACCCCGGATAAAAAGGTTGAGGGAACCATAACAAACGTTAATTCTTCAAGAATCACTGTCGATTTGGGAGAAGGAGTAGAAGGAATTGTAAAAAAGGAAAAAATTCCGCCTACGGTTACATTTACAGAAGGACAAACCATTGCTGCTACGGTTTTAGAAGTGGATAAAAACCAAAAAGTTATACTCTCGCCGGTTCTAAAAGAAAAACCAATTGGATACAGATAATAATTCAGAATTAGAATTCAGAATTAAGAATTGATATGAAAACGACTACGAATTTTGTCTGCCAAGAGTGCGGATACGAGAGCCCGAAATTTCTTGGAAAGTGTCCTGAATGCGGTTTATGGAACACTTTAAAAGAGTTTAGAGTTCAAACGGTAAAATCAAAAAATACTTCTCAATTTTCAGGTCTTGAATTTCAGAAAGAGGCAAAACCGAGGCTAATTAATGAAATAAAAAGAGAACAAAAAGACAGAATTTTAACCTCATTTTCCGAAGTAGACACGGTTTTAGGAGGAGGAATTGTAAACGGGAGCGTTACTCTTTTAGCAGGAGATCCTGGAATTGGAAAATCAACGCTACTTCTTCAGCTTGCTTTAAAACTTTCGGGAGTAAGCTCGATACTTTACATTTCAGGTGAAGAATCCGAACAGCAAATAAAGCTTAGAGCAGAAAGACTTTCGAAAAATCTAAAATCTTTAAATCTTTACTTAATTTCTACGACAGATACAGACTCAATTGCCCAAATAGTTTCCGATTTAAAGCCAAAATTAGTTATTATTGATTCTATTCAAACTATGCAGTCGGAAAATCTGGAAGGACTTTCCGGAAGTGTTGGGCAGATAAGGTATGCGACGGCGCAATTTATTAAAATTGCAAAAACGCTAGATATTCCCGTTATTTTAGTAGGTCATGTTACAAAAGAGGGTATGGTAGCGGGGCCAATGATTTTATCTCATATGGTTGATACGGTATTGTTTTTAGAAGGAGAGAAAAATACAGGTACAAGAGTACTTAGAAGTCTAAAAAATAGATTTGGACCGGTAGATGAAGTGGGAATTTTCTCGATGCAGGAAGAAGGAATGGTAGAAGTGAAAAACCCACAGGATTTATTTGTAGACAAAAATAAAACTTTATCAGGCTCTGTATTAACGGTAACGCTAGAAGGAAGCAGGGCGTTTCTGGTAGAAATTCAGGCATTAGCAGTATTTTCCAAATTCCCGCTCCCCAGAAGAATTGCAAGCGGAATTGATTATAAAAGATTGGAGTTAATTCTTGCGGTTTTGCAAAAGCATGCAAGAGTTGCAGTTGATGCCCAAGATGTTTATGTAAATGTGGCAGGCGGGTTTAAATTATCGGATCCTGCTTCAGATTTGGCCGTTGCCCTTGCAATCGTTTCATCAATTAAAAATATTCAAATTGGAAGCGTTGCAGCAATCGCCGAAGTGGGTCTTTTAGGGGAACTTAGGGTTCCATCATTATTGGAAAAAAGAATAAAAGAAGCAAAAAAACTTGGAATAACAAAAATTATTACACCCAAAAATTACAAAAATATTGCTCAAATAGTGTCAAGTTATAAATAATATGGCAAAAAATAATAAACCCAAGAAAAAAGTTCAGCAGCCAGAGCAGGGAATTCATTTTTCCCCTAAAATGATAGGACTTTTGGCAGAAGAAATAGCCAAAACAATGAGTCATATTCCTACATTTCGTCCAAAAAGACCGAAGGAAACAAAAAGAATAGAAAATGCAGTATTTTTAGATACGTCGGCCATTATTGACGGACGAATTTTTGATGTAATAAATCTTGGTTTATTAGCAGGTGAACTTGTGGTTTTGGAAAGCATTCTTTTGGAATTAAAACACATTGCGGATTCAAAAGACTTGGTAAAAAGAGAAAGAGGCAGAAAAGGCTTAGCTCTTTTGGAAAAGGTAAAGCGGGTAAGAACGGTCAAGTTTAGTGTTTTTTCTCATGATAGGGAAAGAGCTTTGGGCTTGGATTTGCTTAAAGAAGTTGACGAAAGGTTAATCTCTGCAGCCAAACAGAATAAAGGAAGACTTATTACGTGTGATTATAATCTGGAGAAAAAAGCAAGCATTAATGGTGTAACTGCGATAAACGTAAATACGCTTGCTAATGTATTAAAGGTCATTGCAGTTCCAGGAGAAACTTTGCATATAAAAATTCAGCATAAAGGCAAAGACATAACACAGGGAGTAGGGTATTTGGATGATGGAACTATGATAGTTGTTGAAAACGCGAGTAGTGAACTAGGAAGGGAGCTAAATGTAGTTGTTTCTAGAGTCATCCAGACTTCTGCAGGAAGAATACTTTTCTCCAAAAAACTCTAATTTTAAATTCGTATTAACTCTTGAAAGTGATTATCAAATGTTCCCAATCATTAAAAAAAGAACTATACAACTTCTTCTCCTCAATCCAATGCGTATTGTAACAATAAAAACTCAGCTGAGAAGCTTCCATGACTTGTAGAGGGCAAACCAGTTATGCTTTAGGAAGTAAATTTAGTGATCGAATGCAGATAACTAAAAAGGAGATATGATTCCCTGCCCAAGAATCATATCTCCATTATAGCTTCCAATAATTGATATGAAAATATCAAATCATATCAATCCAAACTATAAGTTTCCGCTTCAGAAAAAAATTTGACAATGCAATTTTTTTCTGTTAAAAATTGTCGATAGGTAATTAGTTTTATTTCCTGCCTAAAGGACTAATTGCCCTTTTTCCAAGAGCATTGCTTATCGTACCAAGAAGTTATCTATCCAAGTAACGAAAGCGATGCTCTTTTTTTAGCTCTCCTAGTTACAAAAGTGCTACAGGAATACTAATTCCTTTTTCTATTAACTTTCTGAATTGATCTCTGCCTTGTTTTACTAAAATTTCTTGCTTGTAATCTGCTAAAGTCCTAGTCGCCTTTTTCCTACCGGCTTTTAGAAAGTTAAAGTTCATAAGTTATCCACATTCTAGCATATCTTGTCAAGTGGTGTCAAGCCTATAGCAAAATGGTAACGAAAAACCATATAACCTGTAGTTATTTGTATATATTTTAGATTGATTTTACAATCTAAATATTTTCAACATAAAAATGTGGATAACTTCTGGAAACGAGTAATTCTGGTTTTCAAACCGATTAAATACTTTTTCGATTGCGGATTTTAAAAAGCAAAAAGGCAATTAAAATAAAGATAAGCGTAAGGCCCATCCATTCTAAGTATTGTGGCAGGAAAACAATTATGTAACTATAACTAGAGCTTTCATCTGACGATTTTGCCTCTAGCTTCCAGCCATTTGTCCAGTTGTTTACCAGTACATGTTCTTTTAATTGTTTCCCAAATAGAGCGGGTAAAAGCTTGCTCAATAGGGAATTGTTGTTGATTTCGTAAGCTATGAATCCTTTTTCAAATGATGTATTTGAAACTAAAATTTTATAGTTTTCCAACTTGCTTGCTTCAATTGAAATGTTTTGTATAGCATCATAGGGAAATGGAATAAACTCAACCGCAGAAACAAAATTTATTGCTGGAGTTTTATAAACAGACGTATTTTCAAAGTTAATATCGTATCCTATTGCGTCGTCATCTGTTGGCGGAATAACAAACAAATCTTGCCCAAAATCTTTATTTTTAGAGAGTGATGTATAAATATCACAACGCCTTGAAGTGTAGTTTGTAACGCATAGGGTAAGCGGCAGTCCAGCTTCGTTTTTGCTTTTTACCACCACAAAATAGCCAATATTATGCGGAAGGTTAGGATAAGAGTAATGATCACAGAAGCTACCTAATTTAGCTGAATATTTTACAACTCTTGTTCCATCTTGACTTAAAACTTCCTTCTTTGCTTCATCGTTTTGGTTTCCTGGCTGCGCAGGCAGGTTACAGTCATTTTCAAAGTTGTTTTGGAACAAAACTTCACTACTGCTTAATGGATCTTTAGGAAGATAAATATTTTCAAAGGATACTTTTCTTGAATTTTGACCAGTGTTTTGAAGCTCTAAGCTTTGTGTAGCCTTAGAAAAAGAGGCAAAAAAATTTGAAATTTCAAATTTATTATCCAAGTCTTCTTTTTTATCGAAAAAGAGTTTTATTGCAGTATGATTTGCGCTTTCAGGTTTTAAAACATAAAGAAAGCTAACTAAATTAGCCCCATTTGATTTTTCTATTGTTGCGTCTTTATAGTAAATGCAAGACGAAGTAGACTGGTCAAAAAGACAGCTTTTTACACTCGAATTGCCCTTGTATTCAAAGCCGAAGTTAGTTAATGTCTCGTTTTTATCATTAGGGAAAAAACCGTATGGAATAAGTACGCAAATGCTTCCAATTCCATCTATTTTTATTTTATTCCCAAAAAACTCAGCTTTGGGAGGCGCTTTTTCATCACAATTTTCAAAAAAAGGATTAATAACCCTAGAAACATCCAAAACGGGTTCGAAATTTTGACTATTATATAACGAGATAAGATTAGCAGTTGCTTTAAGAATTACTTTTCCTGCTAAAACAGGAGTATTTTCAGAGAAAGTATTTAAGTCAAATAGCTGGCTTTGATTAATAGAGAGAAACTGTCCGTTAAGAGAAAGAGTAGATTTAACCGGTGCTGATACTGCTAAATTATCAAAAACAGGGGAATCCGGATAAAAAGATAAGAAAAGAGAAGGACTTTTCTTTTCTAAAATCAAGTTTGCAGGAGTAGATGTTGCTGTTTTTAAAAAATTGCTAATATCTGTATTTGTAGCTTGGTTTATATTGAATTTAATTCTGTCATCTTCAAAAATAATATTTTTTGAAACGAGCCTGCTTTGGTTATCCACGAGTTCGCGAAAAGGGAAGTATAGGGAGTTTTGACTTTCGGTAATATAGTTGCCAAAGCTAGCGTAAGCAAAGTCTTTATAACTGGATTTTGTAGCAGGGGCGACATTTTTGGAGGTATTGATAATGGAAAGATCCGCAAAGTCTTGATTTACCTTGTAAACTTTAATATTTTTAAAGGTTTTGCGCTCTGATATAAGACCGGTTTGTTCTAAAAGCTTTTCCGATTCATCAAAAAACAGAGCTTTTTCAGGATGTGAAGGCTCAAAAACATTTTTATCTATAAATACAAATCCGACGTTGTATTTTTTTAAAACACTGCCAAGAAGCGAAGCGTCCTTTTTATACACCGCATATGATAATTCGCGATAATAAGACTCGTTAAAATTGCTCCAGCGGTCGAAATCCCTATCAAGCAGAGGCTGTGGAATCCCAAAGTACAAAAATCCTGCTCCTTGAAAACTGGGCTCGCTCTGTCCGCTCCATTTGTAATAAACCCATCCCCATTGGGACTGTATAGGAAAGTTAGAAACTCTTAAGTTTTTAGGTTGATTATTTAAATAATCAAAAAGCCGAAAATAACTTTGCGGAATATTAACTCTTACTAATTTGTTTACTAAATTACCGCTAAATGCGGGAAGAGAGTAAAAAATTAGTGCCACAGAAATAAGAACTGCCAGTATTAAATTTTTTTCCCTATCTTTTAATTTCTGGCTTAAGAAAAGCATAAAATATCCAAAAAATATTGATACAAAAAACACATGCATGTTTAAAAACTTATTTTGCGGAAATCTTAGAGCTTCTTTAAAAAACGGAAAGTGGTTTTGAAGAAAGTCAAAAAATACACCTGTTGGAAAGTTTGAATTAATAAGGAAGAACAAGCTTAATAAAAAAGGTATTAGAAAAGGTAAGGTCTGCTTTTTATTTTTAAGAAAGCTCAAAATTAATCCGGAAATCCAAAAAATTCCAAATATAATTCCAATTAAATAAACTTTAATGTCCTTAAGATGTTCTATAAATGGACTTAAAAGGCTTACAAAAATTGACCCGTTATAAATGCTCCAGTCAAAATAAAAGGTTTTCAAAAAGAACAAAGATCCTAAATCTCCGAATTCTTTATTTTTTAGAAATGCGGATTCTGAAAAAAGCAAATTTATATTTGCATTTTGTACATCTTGCGCATGGTTAATAACAAAATATATATTAGGAAAAATCCAAAATAAGTTTAAAAGAAGCGTTAAGCCTATTATGCTTAAGGCTTCTTTTATTGTTTTTCTTGAATAAATCAAGACGTAAAGAACAAAACAGGCAAAAAATGCATACCAAAGTGTTGCTGCGTAAGCACTAGGAGAGGTAAAAATGATAGATACGGCAAAAAATAATAGGTTTTTATATTTATTTTCATCCTCTGTTAGGTATTTAGTTGCAAAATAAAAAACAAAAGGAAGAGCTGCAAAAAGCGTGGTAAACATTTCAAAGGGAACATTAAATATTTGAACAGTTCCTAAGTTTAATAAATAAAATAGTGCTCCTAAGAAACTTGGTATTTTATCCTTTAAAACATACTTTTCCAAAAATAAGTACATGCCAAGTGGCCCTGCAATTAAACACAAAAATATATAAAAGTACCTTATAAATTCGGGTTGAATAACAAAACTTGCAATATACAGCAGCAAAACTCTTGGTAAGTCGGAAAAGTTAGAATGCCCTGCAACCGCCCCCAAGCCTTGCTCTATCCTGAAAACTCCATTAATAAGGCGCTCTATATTAAGAGGAAAATTAAATTCAGGATGAAGAGTGTCCCAGCCCGAAAGCCAAGTGTGTGGTGTATAGTTTAAAAACGCCAAAATAGAAGAAATTAATACAAGAATTACTACTGGCCAATAGGAAAAGACTGCTCGCTTTATAATTTTCTGCAAGTCTACGGTGCGCTGGTTTTGATTTTGTTCGTAAGTTGAATTCTGCTGCATTAGTTTTTCAAAGTTCGAATCTTTAATGTTTTAGCTCCAGTATACTTTCGAAAATTTCAAATCTCGCATTCTTTTTAAATAACTAGTATCTAGTCGCTAGTATCTAGTAACTAGTTTCATTATACAGATTTAAGCACCGGGGAAAAGAAGCCTTTCATAGAAGAATCAAAATTGTATAAAGCCTTAGATCTTACAAACAACTTAATAAGGGAAAGTATGTTCTTTTTTAAATCCAGTAAATATTCTTGAGGGTTTCTTCGGTGGATATAAAATGCGTTTTTTAAGTTTGCAAATTTCCCGTAAGGCTTAATTTTTATAAATATATCGCTGTATAAAAACGGGTGCGAGTTTATGTCAAATCGTAAGACGTCTCTTGGAAGAAGAGACTTATTTACCATTACTGTTTCAAACTGCATTGATATTCCATGGAGAGGGTTATGATTAATCTCGTCGTTTTGCAGAGGATAGGAGCTTCTTCCTATTTTTGTGCCTTTTTCATTAATAAATAAACATTGTGTTCCAACGGCTACGACCTGCGTGTTTTTGTTTAAAAACTCCAGTTGTTTCTTAAGTTTATCTTTTGTAAATACGTCGTTTGTGCTTGCAAAAGCTATGTAGCTTCCTTTTGCTTTTTCAAGAAGGCGATTCATCGTAACTGCTATTCCATATCTTTTAACGTTTCTGTAAATTCTAAGTCTCTTTTCTTTTGTCTTGAGTTTTCTAAGGATAGAAAAGGATTTATCGGTGGATGAGTCATCAATTGCAATAATTTCAATGTTTCTGAATGTTTGTTTTTTGATACTACGAAGACATTCTGCCAAATGTGGGGCAGCGTTATGAACAGGCACCAAAATTGAAACTAATGGTTTTTGTTTCATAAATGGGATTGTTTTGAAGTTAATTGGGTAGTAATTAACCTATTTCAAAATGCATGTTATTCTACCAAATTTTACGCACTAAAGTCAAACTAGCTACCGTTAAAATTTAGATCAATAGAGGTTAAATTATGAGAGTTGTCCCCAAATGCTCTTGTCGCAAAATAAAGTTCACCGTATATTCCTGTTATTTGATCTGTAGGTTTGTTTTCAGATAAAAATGTAGGGTAAGTAATAAATCTTTGTCCTGCTGAAAGATTTTGCCACCTAGGGGCACTATTATAGTCACTGTATTTTAAAACATATTTTTCTGGATCCCAATTTTCTAAATCCGAGGAAGTAGAATATGCAAACCCTTCGCCTGTTTCAATTATTGCTAAAAACTTTCCCAAGCCCTCGTTATATGAAAGACTGGGTAGAGCAGCATAGCCTCCGCCATTTGGAATTGACAAAACAGGCTTAAGTTGTCCACTTTCATCTTCTATGTTTTCTATAGGTCCTAATGTGCCATTCTCCAATATCTGCATTTTGGCAGAATAAATCTGATCTGCGCCTGTTGCCCATTCGATATATTGGATATATAAGTATCCATCTTTGATGATAGCCGCAGGTTGTCCAGCGCCTGAGATTCTATCTCCTGGCGGTTGTTGATTTCTGCCCCTTATTATTGGTCCTTTATCTTCCCAACTTAGACCTCCATCAAATGATTCGAAAAGTGCAACAGTTGCGCTAAAACTATCCGATCCGGCCGAATTTATTCTTTGTTCGCAATGGGCTGTTGCTATTAAATGCATTGGATTTGTTTCTTTTTCAATTTGCACTACGCTAGCTAGTCCTACATATCCGTTTTTGTAGTCGTTTGAATCAGAAAAATTTCCAGTTGGAACTATTACTTCCCGAATTGAAGATTGGTTAAGCTCCCCAGCCAAAATATAATCTTTTAGGCTCTTTTGTCCAGAAGTTTCTATCATCCAAGTAGAAACGTTTGCACTTATAAAATATCTTTTACTGCCATCCGGCATAGTGAAATAAGTAATATGTCCGTCCGGTGTCCAGTTTAACCCGTATTCCTGTAGTGACAAATTAGATTCTTCATCTAAAACTGGCCTAATCTCACCATTAATAGAAATTGGTTCAGTAGGTTGTGCTGTAGCATCCTGTGATTGCGTAGGAATTACAATTGGAGATTCCACAGGATTTAAAGTTTCGCTAGGCAACGTAGGGCTTGGTTTTGGAGACGGGCCTTGAGAGGATTCCGCATTCTTAACGCACGATGTTATACCAGCTCCAAGTATAACTGAGCTCAAAAAAAGCGCTGCCCCCTGCCAAACAATTCTTGGAGGCTTCGGTATTCTTATGTATTCGTCTCTTTCGCTCATATTTCTTTCTTGAAAAAATCCCACCCCAAATGTGGGGTGGGATTAAAAACAATCTTTATGTTTTTATCTTACGGTATCTGAATGGGTTGAACCATCAGAATTTATGTAAGTAACTTTAACGGAATTAATCTCTGGTCTAGCCAAAGTTTCACTTAAGTCTCTATTGAGTAAGCTTTGGAAATCTTCTTGAGATATTCCTGTGGGACATACAACATATTGTAAGTCTCCACCCCACTCGAAACTCCACTGAATTGTTCTTTCGTCTCCGTTATAGACGTATATTTGGGCTGTTGAATCATTACTGTCATAGCTTGAATGCCATGCTCCAGTTCCATTGAGTCTCCATGATCCGTCTCCTTGGAAAATAAACATGTTACCTGTTTTAGTTTCTTTGGGGGAGATTCTCTTATCACCGTTATACCCACTATTTCTATGTTCAATATCATCCGTATCCTGTGGACATACTGCCTCAGGTGTAGGCGTTGGGCAAATAGTTGGTTCAGGTGTAGGCGTTGGGCAAACACAATTGTCAGGATTCTGAGAAGGAACCGTTGTTGGCTCTACAGAAAACCCTGGGGTATAAGCAGTTAAAGTGCCGTCTTGGTTATAAACTACCAAATCGACTACTTCACAGCCGTTGTCACAACCGTGAGCTAATGTTTGTGCTTCCTGTTGTCTTATTACTGCATCTGTATACGCAGGATCAAAGTTTTCTACAACTGAAAAGCCCCAGTCTCCAAGTCCTGGATTTGCAATAGCTCCGTCTTTGTTAATAAGTGTGACCTGTCCGCTGAAAGCATCGCTGTCGGCTAAGAATATACCGTCAACCTTAGGGTCTCCAGTTACAACTGCTCCTCTTAAAAGAGGAACCGATTCTCCCACGCTTATTTGTCTGTAGTCTGCGTCTAGATTTAGTGCGGTTCCATCAGGCAATAGTAACTCCAATTTTGTACTTGTCCAACCTTCTGGTGTAGGTTGTCGCACATATCCATTTTCAGGAGTTTGTGAAGGTGTAGGCTCCGGTGTTGCCGTAGGCGTTGGCGCCTCAGATGGCGTTGCCGAAGGTGTAGGTGATGCTCCAGCCTCACTTGGTGTAGGCGTGGCTGATGCAGTAGCAGAAGCTGACGGTTGCTCGGTTGATAAAGGTCTTGGATTAAAACCGCCATTTAAGGCCGTTATTCCTAATGCGCCTGCTAAAATACCTGCTCCTATTAAACCCAAAGAACCGAATCTTTTTACTGTCCTTTTATTTATATAGATTGCGTCAGGTGTACTTGTTACAGTTCCTGATGCTCTGGGTTCTTGAGCCTGCTCTTGTGCTTGGCGTTCCCACAGCTCTTCGTTTAAATTTTTTCTTTCTGTCATTTACTTCTCACCCCCTTGAAAAGTATTAAATCTTTTTCTAATTGCAAATCCTGCTAATGCGGCAGGGATAAGTCCAACCAAGCCAACCATTTCGGGACCGGTAGGAGGTGTAGCTCCTATTTTAGGAGCAGGGAATACTTTTCCTAAAACTTGTTTTTGTACACAAAACTGTGAAGAATCACTATTTTGTGTAGAATTATCAGTTACAGATGCATAGTTAATTAAACAAATTGTAGCCTGGTCAGAGGGCATCATGTTTGCGTCTGAAAGTTTTGCAACTATTAAATATTCAGTAGTTTTTCCTGCTTCCAAATTTGAAATTGTAAACGTTAGTGTTTTGTTTCCCGAATTATAACTTCCAGGTCCTGAAACAAAGCTCAAGTATGCCGGGAGTGTATCAACCACTGTTAAAGTAGGAATTGTATTTGAACCTGTATTGGTAACAATAAGTTTAAAGGTAACGTTTGCTTTGGGGCCGTATTTAGGGTCGTTTATTGAAAGGTTGTCAACAAACAAACCTCCGCCTTTTCCTGGAGTTTGAACTAATTTATTAATATTGAAGTTATAAGATGGGGGACAAGACTGTCCGCCTCCATAAAGGGCTGTACAATCTGCATTTGCGCTTTGTACTTTAAATAAAAGTACTGCAAAAGCAAAGACTGTTAAGAATGTAAATAATTTCTTCATTATATATTTAGTAAACGCTAAAATTATTAGATTTGTTACTCAAATAAGATTATAGGCTTATTACATTTTATGGCAGGGTTATTATTACGTTGTCCTATAATAATAGAGTTTTGGAATTATAACATTACCTATAGGCCTTGTCAATAGTTTTTTCAATCTTCTTCTTGACAAAAATATAAAGGTATGATGTAATGATGTTGCTTTAAATCTTCAAAGCAAACGCCCAATCGTGAAGCAAGTCTTTCGATATTGATTAAATACTTATGCCAGTAAAAAAGAAACTAATAACTCCAGTTGATGATATTGTCGGGACTCCCGATGTTTCAAAAGCTCAGGAACCGGTTACGCAAGTAGCAGAACAGCCTGTGGTAGAAGAGCGTCAAGCGAGTTCTTATTATGAACCAAGACCTGAACCCCAAGGCATTCCTGTTAAAGGATTTTTAGATGTTCAGCCTGAAGGGCATGGTTTTTTAAGGCCAAAGTTTATTCCATCCCACCGAGATATTTATATTTCGCAGTCTCAAATCAGACGTTTTATGTTAAGAGGCGGGGATTTGGTAGAGGGAATAGGAAGGCCTCCTAAGGATACCGAGCGCTATTTCGGACTTTTAAGAGTAGAAAAAGTTAACGATATAGATGCCGACAAAAGCTTGGATAGGCCTTATTTTGACGATTTAACTCCTGTTTACCCCAAAAAACAAATAACCTTAACTACAGGAAAGCAGCCATTATCAACCAGAATTATCGATTTGATAGCGCCAATTGGCTTTGGGCAAAGAGGAATGGTAGTTTCGCCTCCAAAAGCAGGAAAGACTACTATATTAAAGGAATTAGCGGCCGGTATTTCGCAAAACTTCCCAAATGTACACCTAATGGCAGCATTAATTGGGGAAAGACCGGAGGAAGTTACAGATATAACAAGTAGCGTTAAGGGAGAAGTAATTGCTTCTAACTTTGACGAACCGCCGGACGCTCAAACCAGAGTTGCAGAAATTACTCTTGAAAGGGCAAAAAGAGTTGTAGAAACGGGCAAAGACGTAATTATTTTATTAGATTCAATTACAAGGCTGGCGCGTGCTTATAATTTGTCGGTTGCGCCATCAGGAAGAACTCTTTCCGGAGGATTTGATCCGGCAGCTTTGTGGCCTGCTAAAAAGTTTTTTGGAGCAGCAAGAAATGCACAGGAAGGTGGCTCACTAACTATAATAGGTACTGCATTGGTAGACACAGGAAGCAGAATGGACGATTTAATTTACGAAGAGTTTAAAGGAACAGGCAACATGGAACTTGTCTTGGACAGAAGACTTGCCGATAAAAGAGTATATCCGTCCATTGATATTGAAAGATCAGGCACAAGACAGGAAGAGTTAATACTAGATCCGGAAGTTCTAAAAAAGATGGTTACCATGAGAAGAATGCTTTATATGCTTGGAGAAGACGAAAGAACGTCTTTGTTTATAGAAAAACTGGCAAAAACAGACACAAATGAAGAATTCCTAAACAGCCTCCAAAAAGGTGCCTAAAAGACAAAACTGTCTAAAAGTGCTAAAATTTGTTGTATGGACGAAGCACGCAGCGAAAAAGACATACAATATCCAAACCCTGAGATAAAAGTAATCCTTCAACAACACGGTAAAACTGATAGAACGCGTCCACATAAGGATGATCCAGAAGAATTAAAAGTCAAAGCAGGTTGGTTAACTCCTGAAGGCGTAGAAGAAGCAAAAGCTACGGCCAGACAAAAAGCTGAGGAAATTTTAGCGCTAGAAAAAGATGTGACATTCTTTTTTATTAACAGTCCGTCTGTTTGGTTTAGTGAAGGTCTTGCTTATGGTAGACGAGCAGAACAAACCGCTAGAATTTCGGCACAAGAAATAAAAGCTGTAATTGAAGAGCATAATCTATCACAAGAGCAGGCAGAAGTATATGAGTTTGTAAAATCCTCACTTAAGGGAACAAAGCAGTCTATTCAAGATACAAAACCGCATGGTTTGCTTGCCGAACCTGATTTATATTATGTTAATAACGCACCTAATCCTACAGGCTATCATAATGCACTAGTTGAAAAATACGGAGAAAAATGGGAAGAAGGGTTTCATAAAATGGAAAAGGATTTGGAAGAAATTCGTAAAAACACGGGTGCACATAGCTCTGAAGAGGTTGCTCGGGATGTCATTTCTCTTATGAGGCTAATCGAAAGATATGCTAGATTTTATAGCAAACATCATCCTAATAGGCTATTGGTTTTCTGGCTGGATACACATGGTGATAAGATGAGATCGGTTTTGCAGTATGGCTTAGGAGTTGGGGAAGAAGCGATTGGCCACACTTTTCCTACAACCGGGTCTTTAGATTTACAAATAAACGATGGTGTCCTTTCAACTAATTTTAAAGACAAGCCTTACGAAGTAGATTTACATTCAGAGTGATCATCAAATTTTTAGAAAATATCACCAACAATGATTTAAAAGAGGTAGGAGGTAAGGCTGCATCGCTTGGAGAACTGATTCAATCGGGAAATGCAGTCCCCAACGGTTTCGTAATTACCACGGAAGCCTATAAAAGATTTTATAACCAAAAAATCCCTACAGAAATAGGGCAAGAAATTCTCCAAGCCTTCGACAAACTGGGAGCAAAAAGAGTTGCCGTACGCTCATCAGCTGTTGCTGAGGACTCTCCAACTTTTTCATGGGCTGGGCAATTAGAAAGCTATTTGAACATTTCTAGGGAGGAATTACTAGATTATATTATAAAATGCTGGGCATCTATTAGTTCAGAGAGAGCGTTGTTTTACGGGGTACAACAAAAAATAAAAAAGGAAGAAATAGGAATAGGCGTGATTGTGCACGAAATGGTGAATCCAGAAATATCTGGAGTTTTGTTCACAGTAAATCCAATATCTAAAAATTACGATGAAATTATGATTGAGTCTGGTTTTGGATTGGGAGAAGTTTTAGTTCAGGGATTAATTAGCCCCGATAGCTTTGTTGTTGATAAAAAGACGTTTAAGATAAAGACAAAAAAAATTAACTATCAGAAACTCAAGTTGTCTTTTTTGGAGGGAAAAAATAAAAAAATTATCTTATCTAAGGCAGAAGGGAGTAAGCAAACGATCTCAGATGAGCAGGTAAAAGAACTTGCAAAGTTGGGTACAAAAATTGAAAAATATTATGCACAACCACAAGATATTGAGTGGGCTATAGAAAAAGGTTCTATATACATTCTTCAGTCAAGACCAATTACAACTTTAGATAGGAAAATTGAAAACAAATACAGTATTAATTTATCTGGAAAGGAGCTTTTAAGTGGTCTTCCTGCTTCTTACGGAATCAAGTCTGGAAAAGCTAGAATAATAAAAAACTTAAATGAGTTGTCGGAAGTCAAGGATGGAGAGATTTTAGTTGCGGTTAAAACTACACCTGATTTTGTTCAGGCTTTTAGTAAAGCAGTCGCAATAGTAACCGATCAAGGCGGAATGACATCACATGCAGCAATTATTTCCAGAGAATTTGGCATTCCATCTATTGTCGGAGCTAAAATGGCAACTCAAATACTTAAAAACGGACAAGTAATTACAGTTGATGGAAACCGAGGTAAAGTTTACGAGGGTGAGGTTATCCTTAAGTCACAAATTAGAACAGATTCAAAAGTACAAGAATTAGCTTATACAGGTAATGATATAGATGATATGGTTAATGCAATTATGATGTCTATAAATGACGCGACAGAACTTTGGCCATTAAAGCCGGGACAATTAATGCCTTACTTTGATACTGACCAAGCTGTAGATTTATATAAAAAACTAGAAAATTTATTAAATTCAGGCGTAAACTTTGATAAAATTGCTCGATTGATAAAACACCCTACCAGCTTGCGATTATTTCTACTAAACTCTGGGTTAGTGGGATTCAAAGCTGGGAGAGTTTTAAAAATAGCACCCGTTAATTTTGAAGATCAAATGAAATTCACGGACTGGGTTATTAAAATACTAAAACAATTTGCGCCCAAAGACCCTTTCTGTTTAAAAGGGACGAATTATGTTTGGGATAATAATAAAGTCGAGGAATTCATAGTGCATTCTAGTTGGTTGGAGCTTGATGCTTCTTTAAAGCGAACCATAGGAATTCTCAATGCCAACCTAATAATCTACGTTTGGTCTTTTTTTTGGGACTATTTCCCTGATGCTTCTTTTGAAAACTACGGTCCTTATGTAGTAAACAGTGGAGATTTGGGTGATGATAATAGACTTTTAATAAGAGATTATTTTAATCTAGTGCCAACAGAGGTATGGCCATTGGCTAAAAATTTACCCTTTAAGAAACTAGTCATTGCACAAAGCTACAATAAAGAAGACCTTTTTTTGAATTTTGGTAACAGAATTTCAAATAAGGAAAGCTTAATCAATGACAATCATTATGTAACTATTAAGGTAGATAATAGGTATATCACTGAAAACGAAGAAATTCTTGAAATAGCTCAAACATTATCATCTGTAGCTAAACAGCAGATTAATGTAGTAAATCATTTAACCGATATGGATAAAGTTAGAAAGGGCTCCATGTTAGCGTATTACGCTATGAAAGATTTCTATTCATATTTTAATAAGAAATGGTATCCTAGCGAAAAGGTCGAGAGCACGATCAAAGCCTTAGGAGATAAATTCTTAATTCAGAATCGACTACAAAAAGATATGAACCCAGAAGAGAAGAGAAAATTTTTTGATCCCAGAAATAACATTTTCTAATCTACAGAACTAAGCTCGTTTTTCCTATCTAAGTTTGATTTTTGATATTAATCAGTGGTAAAATAGAACCTCCGAATGAAGCCAAAAATTAAAGGATTTTTTGCGCCGCTTAGGGAATATTTTTCTACGTTTCCCGAATTTACCTCGATTTTTGCCTCATATTTAAAGCTCAAGATTTTAACCGTAAGCTCTGTTTTTGAAACGAACAAAAATATTCTAGTGCGTTTATTTATGATGAAAAGAGGTCGTTATAACCGTCCATTTTTACATATTGCAGCTTTGTTTGCACTTACGGTAGGAGTAATTTCTGCGCCCTTTTTGGCAAGTACTTATCCTGTGTTTTCTGAAAATGTAAATACAACTAAAATTGCCTCTCCCGCCACAAACCAATCTATAATAGTAGGAGAAAATGTTTTTGAGACTAAATTATCTGAAAAACCTAGAGATAAAGTTATAACCTACACGGTTCAGAAGGGAGACACTCTTTCTACAATAGCAAAGAAGTTTGGAATTTCAACCGAAACAATAAAATGGGAAAATGATTTAATTTCCGACACCGTAAATGTAGGGGATACCCTTGATATTCTGCCTGTAACCGGTGTTGCATACAAGGTTCAAAGAGGCGAGAGTATTTATACCATTGCAAAAAAACTCGACAGCGATCCCCAAAAAATAGTCGATTTTCCGTTTAACGATTTTGCAAATCCGGAAACTTTTTCTTTAGTTGAAGGACAAATGTTAATAGTGCCCGACGGTGTAAAGCCTGCTGCTCAGCCAACCTTTAAGAAACAAGTCTTTATTGCACAAGGACCAAGTTCTACTGCTTTTTCCTCAGGTGGCTTTACCTGGCCGGTTCATGGTCAGATTTCACAGTTTGCATCATGGTATCACATGGGTATAGATATTACTTCTCCCTATGGAAGTGCGCTTGTTGCAGCTAAATCCGGAGTAGTTAAGGCTATTTCAACCGGCAGCTACGATGGGGGGTACGGAAATAGCGTTTACATAGATCATGGCGGCGGAGTTGAAACCCACTATGCCCATATGGGAAATGTAAGCGTAGGCATGTGCATCTTGAGCTAAGACAAAATGGAGCTTTGGTAAATCCGCTTCCATATCTTCAGTAGCTTGCTGAACTTGTCGAAGTGTGGACCATGGGGGAATCGAACCCCCGTCCTCGCAATGCGAATGCGATGCATTTCCACTGTGCTAATGGCCCTCGTGGATTAAATTATACTAGATACCAACTTCTATATATAGTATACTTTTGCAACGGGCCCGTGGCTCAACGGTAGAGCACCTCCATGGCATGGAGGGGGTTGAGAGTTCGAATCTCTTCGGGTCCACATTGACAAAGTATTCAGAAACAACTTAGACTAAGACTAATGGACCCCGAGTCTCAAAGTTACGATATCGAACTTCCTAAGGTTGGTTTAAGAGATAAATTAATAGAAAAAATTAAAGCAATCCCGCCACATTGGCTTAAATTTCTCCCGGTAATTCTTATTCTTTTAGCGCTTCCCATGTCCATTGCCGTTGTTAATTTGCAGACTAAATCAGATACACAGGCAGCAAATCAGGCAAAGCCCGATATTATAGTTGTTATGGTGGATGATCTAGGCGCAATAGACGAGCGAATACTATCAAGGCTACCAAATATTAAGTCTTTGTTTTTGGAAGCTGGAATGCGCTTTGATAATGCTTATGGTCAAACACCGCTTTGTTGTCCGGGGAGAGCTACATTTTTAACAGGCCAGAATACAAGGAAACATAAGGTAACCTATAACAAGGCTTCACTTCTTAATCCGAATACTACAATTGCAGTCGCTTTGCATAACGTGGGTTATTGGACAATACAAACCGGAAAATATCTTAATAATCCGCAAACTTTAAGTGATAAAATCCCAAATGGGTGGGATCGGGTTGCTATGCTTTATGACTGGAATGGTAATACCTCAAGCAGGTTTTGGGTTCAGGGCAATTTAGTTACAAAAGGTTACTCAGATCGTTTTACGTCTGACAAAACATTGGATTGGCTTCAGAAAGCACCGCGCGATAAGCCGGTTTTTATCTGGGCTAATTCCCATGCTCCGCATGAAACAAACGACTCTATTTCAAGATTACCTTATCAGCCTGATGTTGAAAAAAAATATTTGTCCGACGCCAGATGTAATAATATAAATCCGTGGAAACCCCCAGGTTACAGGTGGAGTCCAAAGCCAAATGGTTTTCCTCTTGAAGCAATTTGCAGGTCTTTGCTTACAGTAGATGATATGGTTGGTGCTCTCCGGGCAGAAGCTACAAAACAGGGAAGAACTCCCATTTGGATATTTACATCTGATAACGGCATGGCTTGGGGAGTAGATGGATATCCAATGAAAAACGTACCACAATCGACAAGGCTACCGCTTTACATTACCGGCCCGGGCGTTCCTCACGTAGTAAGTAATGCTCTTGTTTCAAATATAGACTTAGGTCCTACAATTGCCGATTTAGCCGGAGCTTCTATGCCATGGGCAGATGGTAAAAGCTTTGCATCTATTTTAAAAACAGGAGCCTCTGTTTTTCGTAGTTGGATCTTAGAAGATCATCCATTGGGCGGAAATGATAGAGCAGGGGGAACTACTGGTTCTTGGTGGGGAATAAGAACTTCAGAGTGGAGCTATATAAGCTGGCCTAAAAGAGGAGATTTACTGTTTGATTTGATAAATGATCCTTGGAAGCTCCATAATCTCGTTTCTTCTATGCCTGCAAAAGTTGCAGAACTAAAAGCGTTGCTAAGTACTAATCCTATAATTTCACCAACGCCTACTTTTACCCCTACTCCAACTGCATCTCCTTCTGCTTCTCCTACTCCAATAGCTACTATTTCGGCAACCCCAACCTTAAGTCCAATTCCATCTGAATTTCCAACTATTACACCAAGCGAAACTCCCAGTCCAACTTTCGGATTTTCCCTCTTACAATTATTAGAACAACCATATCCTATACCTCCAGAACCTTTTCTTGACGACGAATAACTAATTATTGATTATTCTTATTGCTATTTTGCTAGTAAATACTATATAATTAGGCCAACATATGGTTTCTCCTTCTCTCTTTAAACGATAGATGGAAAACAGAAGTTTAAAGGGGGTGAAAAATTCTACTACATAATGGATTTTCAAGATAAAACATTAACTTGTGTGGATTGTGGCAAAGAGTTTACTTGGACAGCATCCGAGCAAAAATTCTACGCTGATAAAGGATTCGATAATGCTCCTAAAAGATGTCCGGAAGATAGAGCTGCTAAAAAGGCTCGAATGAACGGAGATAGAGGTGGGGGCCCAAGAGAATCTTTTGAAATAGTCTGTGCAGAGTGCGGAAAAACAGATACGGTTCCATTTAAACCAAGAGGCGATAGGCCGGTTTATTGCAGGGAACATTTTAAGAACCACCGCGGACAATAATTTCAATTTTTCAATTTCTATATAAACATTGAACATCAATGTTTAATAGTTGTTGATCCCCAATAGTTTTCCAATATTAGCAATATTTATTGTAATTTTTATGGTGCAAGTGGAGGAGACGTAGGTGAACTGGTTGGAGTTGGTGTTTCAGTTGGCGAAATAACTGCTTCTGGCGCAGGTATTTTTACAGGGGGATTTTGTGGCGGTAGGGCTGTTTCGGGTTGTTGTAAGACCGGAGCCTGTGCCTGACTTCCTTGCGAAATCTGATCTTCTAAATTTTTAATATCACTATTTATTTTATCCAAGCTTGCTTTGTCGCTTTTAACCAACTCTTTAACCCTGTTTAACGCCGAAAGAGCATTTTGCAAATCACCTTTTTGCCAGTAAGCAAAGCCTAGATTATAGTAGGCATTGGGTAAATCGGGTTTTAAGTTTATTGCAACCTGGAATTGCTCTATTGCTCTATCCCACGCTTTTAGCTGATAATAAATACCTCCTAAGTTTATATACTCCTGCGGGTTTGTAGGGTCAAAAACTGTCGATTGCTGTGCGGCAAGAAGAGCAAAAGAATCGGCGTTTTGTCCAAATCCAATTAAGGCTCTATAAATAGATGATAAATTCTGCCAGTTTATAGCATTATATGGAGAAATTGTAGTTGCTGCTCTTCCCGAGTTTATCGATTGCTGAACTAAAGAGCTTATTGTCTGAGTTTGCTGCGCAGAAGGCGATGATCCTTGCGAAATTGAATTTGCTAAAGAATTTGCAAGCGCTAAATTCGTTTGAGAAAAAATTCGATGATATGCATCTACATATCTTCCCGTTGCGGAATTTAAGACTTTAGACTGAAAATTGTATGTTTGGGTTCCATTATTGCTTTGGGCAAAAACTAATGATTTTTGAAAATCAATATTTGATTTAACAAAATCAAATGTTAATAATCCTATTAAACTGACAAATATTAAAATAAATATAAACACCACAGAAGACAAAGCTTTTCCGAATTTTTCTCCTCCTCCGCCTTCCGAAAGGACAAAAAATCCTTTTTTAGAAACCATTAAGGAAAGTTCTACTTCAAAATGGCTCGGATGTCCGGATAAATTGCGCAAAGAAGCTAAGAGCCCGAGCATAAAAAAGAATAAAGTTAGGTGGTAAAAAGACAGGGGAAGTACAAAAAATGCCAATACGAATAAAACTGCCGGTATGAAAGGTTTTTTGTCTCTAATAATTTTATAAACTAGAAATAGAAATGCAGATATTCCTAAAAGTCCGGTCGTTGCCAAAAGCTCAAGTACAAAAGTAGTAGAACGGAAGAATGTTAAGTTCCAGATATTTTGATTTGCATTAAATGCAGCTTGTTTAAATCGAAGGAAACTTAGCGAAAACTCTCCGTAACCCGAGCCAAATAAAAATCCCTGAATAAGTCTTTGTGCGTCCTGCGAAATTGCAGCAAATGCGGTTTGAAAACCGGTTGCTAAAGGCAAAATTATCGGCTTATTTATAGTTATTAAAATATATAAAGATATAGTAAATCCTATTGCTACTAAAAGTGTTAGTATTCCAAGTAATACCACGCTTAGAGAGGGCTTTGCTTCAGAGCCAGTATTAAGTTTTTTTAGAAAGGGATATAAGAAATACAATCCAAATGAAAGTAAAAGGCCAAGGTAAATTGTTTGATCTAATGTTGATCCCAGCGTTGTAAAGGTTTGGGTTTTTGCAAAATCAAAAGGAAATATATAAATCTTAAGAAAGTTAAGCAAAGCTACAATAGAGATAATTGCGCCTCCAGAAAGTAAACTTAAAATTAAAACATTTAGCGATTTATTATTCTTAACGTTGTAAGAAATTGCAAAAAAGGAAATTGCAGCAAGTAAAAAAGGAACAAAATTATAAATTGCATCAAATCTTGCTACAGAAAAAATAGCGGAAAGGAAAAAAGCGACTATTAATAGTAGTATAGGTATATCAAAAGGGCTCCTGTTTATTCTTAATTTTTCCAAAAGAAGCGTTTTTACTCCATACAAAAGGACCAAAATTAAAACTACAAATATTAAAACTGCTTGTTTTGGAAGCGTAAATATATCGGTTGTTATATTTGTAAAAACAAGAGGAAAGAGTACAAATAAGCCTCCAAGCAGGGCTAAAGATGCTTTTTCAATTAACAAAATCCAGTTTTCTTTTGCAGCTTTATCCATTCATTTATAGTATCAAATATCCAAAATATAATGTCAAGGATAAAAAGCTTGCATTTTTATTCGCAAACCTCTTCGAGTCTGAGCCTGAGGGCTCATCCCTCAGAGTCGAACGACCTGAGCAAAGTCGAATGGGTCAAGGATAACATCGTTTTATGGCGCACCAGTTGACGGACCATACCTTACAGCTCCTCCCTGATTATAAATTGTTCTGACTTGAGCAGCTGTTAGGGGATAATTAAATACCCTTATGTCATCAAATTGCCCTGCACCATATGATGCCGAGCTAGCCGACATTAACCTTCCGATGTCAAGTGTCCCTTTTGAAGAAGTATATGTGGGTGTTGCATTAACCGTGCCTCCATTGTCCCGACCGTTTATATATATTTTAGTTCCTCCATTGGTATAGTCGGTAACACCTAATATGTGATACCAAGTATCTACGGAAAGGGCAGATGAGCTATTTTTATACTTCGTTGCTCCTCCCGAGCCAAATTGCACTAGTCCTGTGGTTTGATTTGCTTGAAGCCAAACATCATAATCAGTTCCTGCCGCATTTTCGATAGTTACAGTCCGATTATGGTTTGTAAAGTTGGGGTATTTTACCCATGCGGAAACACTAATGCCGTTTGAAAACATATTGCTTAGACTTGCACTAGTTACAGCATAGTCGTCTGTTCCATCAAAATTCATAGAATAATTGTATTTTCCTGTTGCGCCATTACTCCATGCTCCAGATGTGGTGCATGTTCCAGCGCTTGTCTGTGTTCCACTTGCTCCAATTGTTAGTGCCGCACTTCGAGTACCGATTGAATCATTTAGTGTACTTCCCGTACACTCATCAAATTTCCAGTGTCCCACCGGCTTTCCCTGGTTATAATCCCAAACAACTTGAGAAGCAGAACGCGAATAATTATAAATTCTTGGCTCGTCAATTACGCCGTTGAAGTAGGCCTCAACACCAGAATATTCTCTTGCTCCTATAGTCAAGTTTGCTGTAGCAGTTGGAATTGAAGAGAGGGGAGATGTAACTGTATTGGTGTCAGCTAAAACGCCATTAATATAAATATGCATCGAGGTTGAAGGTACGTACGTACCGACTACGTGATACCATGTATTAGTTTGAACATTTGTCGGGCCATCAACTTCGTTAGTGCTAAGATTACCACCACCGTTAACATAGAAACGAAATTTACTTGCACCAGCCCCATTGGATGCAAGATCAAGGGTATATGCTCTTCCTCCAGTATTTTTATCCTTGGCAACAATCGAATAGTCGTTGGAATCCGAGGGCAAGACAGCTACCTTCACCCAAGCCTCAACAGTTATAGCACCAGTGATACTAATTGAGGATCCTGTTCCGGCATTAACATAGTCACCATTTCCGTCAAAAGTTAAGCCGCTTCCGTATTTTCCCTGCGCCCAAGTAGCATTTCCTGTTAGTGTTCCGGTATTCTCATTTCCGGAAGAATCATTTGCGGTTGTACCTTGATGTTCTTCAAAATGCCATTCGCCAACAGGAGAAGAGCAGGAAGTGGTGTCACCCGGAATACAATATTGTGCAGAAGCGGAATTAGAGGCAACATTTCCGCCTGTTATTCCGGAAGTATCGGATATTGCACCTAATACCAAAGATTGTCCTTGATTATATTCAAGTTTTACCTGACTGGCTGTCAATGCAGAGTTGAACACTTTTACATCATCTATGCCGCCGGTAAAGTTTCTTTGCAAATTGGTGGAATATTTTCCTATATAAAAAGGCTCGCTGGAACTTGTTGGAGCTGTTGAATAAGCAGATGATACATCTAAACGCCCATTTATATAAATTTTTGCATTTGTTCCATCCCAAACTCCCATAACGTGAGTCCATTCGTTGGCGGGAATAGTTGTAGTACTATTTGCTCGATTTCCCTGATTTATATAAAAATCAACGGTATTACTGTTGTAATAGAGCATGTATCCGTTATGCGGGCTGTTTGAAATCTTAGATATTATTGCGCTATCTGCGCTAACTTGAGTGGAAGATCTATAAATCCAGGCTGAAAGAGTAAAGCCTGTTGTAAAATCCAAAGATGATGAAGTGGGAACACTTGCGTAATCGTTAACACCGTCAAATAATAAAGCTTTTCCATACCTACCATTTTGCGTCCATCCTGATGCACTTGTAGCAGGAGAAGAAAAATTATAAAGCCCAGAATTACCAGATGCGCTCATGTTGCCTGAATTACTTGCATAGTTTCCAAACCCATCATCGAATTTAAGATGAACCAGAGGAGATCCCACTGGGGAGCCGGGGGCAGGATGGCCGGCGTTCATGTCCTCGACAATCTGCCCCGAGGTACGGGCATAATTATAGATTTTTGGTTCATCTATCTGTCCAACCCAATCATTACTCGTGCTATCTTCGGCTATACCGATATATAGGGGATCAGCATTCTCGAAATTTCCGGTGGATGATATTGAAGTATCGCTGGCGATAAGCACCCCGTCTATATAAAGATAAAGACCGGTTGTTCCGTCTTTAACACAATTGATATAGTGCCAGTTATTGTCATCGTAGGTGGCGGCTGTTGAGGTAGCGGAATCTTCGGGGAAACTTGTTTCGTCATCATCTATGCCACAGGTTAAATCTCCATCAGTTTCCATCTGCAGAGCAAAGCCTCCATTGCCGGCTGTAGTATCATACTTGGTTATAATTCGTTCTACGGTAGCGGGAGTAGCAGCGTGTTTAATCCATGCCCCATACGTAAAAGAAGCAGCGGTGCCAAAGTCAAAATCCGAGTCATCAGCTCTTATTAGATGTTGATTTGAGCCGGCAAAATTAATTCCTGTCCCATATTTTCCGTTAGTCCAGGTCGGGTTGTTGGTTAAAGTCGCTTCATTGCTATTGCTTGAAGAATCACTTGCCGCAGTACCGGTTTTCTCTTCAAATTTCCAATAACCTACAGGACCGGGGGCGAAGTTATAAAGCTGTTGAATTTCGGCCGGGGAAAGAGTTCGATTATAAACTCTTGTCTCATCCACTACACCATCATAGAAATTAGCAGGCGTAGTAGTCGAATCCTCACCGCCAATTTGAAACCTACCAGTATCATCGACTATTGAAGAGGGAATTGTGCCCGTAACTGTTGATGCACTAATTTCTCCATTGACATAGATTGTAACAGTAGTTGTGGTTGCGTTATATACACAGGCAACATGATATTGAGTGCCCGCGACTAAGTTTGCAGCATTGGTTGTGGCATAATTACTCGACGAATCTACGTAGCATCGGATTTCATCCCCAAATTGCGCCATAAGATACGATTCATTGCCTCCGTCCCATTTGCCCGCAATATCAAAAAGAGTAGCAGCTGTGACAGATTCTGGTTTTATCCACGCCGTTAAAGTAGTGGATCCTGTTATTGATAAGGAAGTGCTGTCCGCAGAATATGCGTATTCGGATGAGTCGCCCTCGTAATCATATGCGCTGCCGAATTTACTATTACCGCTCCAGTTTGCGCCGGGAGTACTGTATGTAACAACCAGTTTCGGGTCTCTGGACGTCCCCGTATCCTCCGAGGCATAGGCCTGTACTTGGGTGGGGGTCGCCGTGCCGTCCTGGAGCTTCTTGTTGTGAAGAATCATCTTGGTCGTGCCCGTCAGGCTGACGTTAGCGGGCATCGCGTCGTCGGTAAAGTCGTTGTATCCCGTCGTGCTCCACGTACCCGACCAGTGCGCCAGCAGCGGCGTTACGCCCGAAAGCGAAGCGCCAGCGACGTAGTCCCCGGTATCAATGGATGCGCCATAGTCGCGCAGACGAACGCGCAGCTCATCATCGGCATCCCAAGACTGGTTAGCAATACCATATAGACTGAGAGTCGCTGATGAGATAACGCTATTGTCAGGAAGGCTCGACGTATCGAAGCCTATGAACGTTTCGCGCACCCGCCACGGCGGATCATTGGCCTGCCCGATAAGAAGACCGGTGCCGCCCCAAATCGACATCGTGGAACCAGCACGCGCAGTAGAATAGGTCGTGTCGGACGACTCGACGGTATCGTCCGCGCTGGGGTAGAATGTTGTGCTCGTAGAGCCTCCACCTGCGAAAGTGCCGGTATTTGAATTTCCTGAGTTATCAGCAGCGGATGTTCCTGTATTTTCATCCAGTTTCCAATACCCGACAAGCCCGTTTGATAGATTTTGATTGGTAGCTGCTCCTAAAACATTTCCGAACCTATTGTAATCTGCAAGAATCTGATTTTCAGTTCTTTGATAGTTATAGAATTTAACTTCATCCATAAACCCATTTAAAACGCCAAGCTGCATTTTACCAAGAATTATTGAATTTGCTGTTACAGAAGTAGCTGAAGTAATTGATATGAAATTCCATTTATTTGCATAATATATTCCATTTATTTGCCCGTTAACATAAATAGTAGGGGAGGTAAATCCATCCTGACCAACAACTCCACTTGTGGCTTTTATATCAACACCTGAAGCTAGTTGCATTAGTGAAGCAGTAGAAGTAGCGGATTTTACCCAGAAGCTTATAGATTTGACAGTGTTAATCGTTCCGGCTGTGACATTTGAAGATATTCCATTAAAGTATAGACAATCATCCGCAATACATTGATCTTTTGTCTGCCAAGTTGGCAGTGTGGTTCCGGCCAAAGTTCCATTTACCCCTCTTGCAGAAGAGTCTTTGGTAGTAGTTCCTGTTCCCTCATCAAACTTCCACCAGCTTACAATAGTTGAGCTTTCTCCTACTAAAGCGGTGTAGGTTAAAATAACTTTTCCACTTGCTCCATTACCGCCTGAGCTTCCTGCTCCGCCTCCGCCACCTGGCTGAGTACCATTATCTCCGGCAACTCCGTTATGTCCGTCTCCACCGGCTCCACCTCCTGATGTTCCTCCGCTACCTCCAGTACCATTTTCACAGCTTGGGGCATCGTATAATACATTGTTTCCATTAGATCCATTTCCTGCGTCTCCAGCTCCTCCACCTCCACCTGCTCCATAAGACGCACAGTTAGTGGCATCCTGATTTCCTCCATCTCCTCCGGAATAAGTGACGTCGCCTATAGAAGACGCTGCTGAGCCTCCCGTTTTAGATGATGAACCTTTTGCAAGAACCGTTGATGTGTCATTAAAATAGCTATCTGCTTGAAGAGAGGTTGAATAGCCTACTTTTACAGTATAGGTATTTCCGGGAGTTACTGATACGGTTTTTTTTGCATAGGCTCCACCTCCTCCTCCATTTTTTCCAAAAGAGGCGTTTCCGTCTGCTCCTGCCCCCCAAGCCTCTACTTGTACAGATGTTACACCAGCCGGTGCTTCCCAATCTGTAGTACCATCAGTGGTGAACGTTTCTGTAGTTGCATATGCATCATTAACGTATTTTAGGATATAGAATGATATGGGTATCATTGCTAAAAACACAATAATAACAAGCACTATGGCTATTTTTTGATTCCTTTCCGAAAGGTGTTTTAGGGGAAAGAAAATTCTTGAAAAAATTTTCTTTTGCCAATTTATAATTTTCAAAAAATTTCTTAGTATCTTATTTTTCATTAATTTATAATTATCCAGTTAAAGGGTATTTCTGTTAGTGTTGTGTTTTGTATACCAACTGTAAATGAGCCTTCTATCCCGTTTATGCTTGGATTTTCAGGAACTTGCCGCAGCAAATACAAGACTTGATTGTTACTGCTTCCTGTTGGAGTTATGTAAATAAGGCTATCTTTTGTAACAAGAGGACTTTTAATTGTCATTTCCTTTTTATATACATTTATCTTTGATGCGCCCGCCGAAGTGCTAGCAATTTCCTCTGTACTAGACACTGCCAGCGCCGGCTCTACTAAATTTCCTATATTAAGTTTTGAAAATGTTCCGGCACCAGATGCTATTAGGTTTCCCAGCTTGTCCAAGCTTAAAACTGCGGAATTACTTGCTCCATTAATATTCAATATGCCGGATCCCGAAGCCAAGTTTATATTCAAATCTTTATTTGGAAGAGGGGATATTACATTAGCATACAAGTTTCCCTCGATTGTTATATCTTTTCCAAATTTAGCATTGCCATTTGCGTCTATATAAATTAAGCCAGCCATAAACGATATTCCGCCTTGCCTTAGAGGTTGCAGATTAAGATCTTGCCCTAACACATTTATAGAATTTTCTGCCAAAATTAACGTGCCGTTTATTGCAAGCTGTCCAACTATTGAAGTATCAGATAGGGTAGTTGTGCCGTAGGAATAAAGTCCTTGGGTAAATACTCCGGTCTGCGAATTTAAATTATCTACATAAGCTAGTTGCGAAGAGAAAGTGGCAATGTTGATATAGTTACTAGATATTAGAGAATAGTTACTAGTTCCGGAAGGACTTGCCGAAAGAGTGGGAAAATCTTCACTAGTACCTAGTACCTGATTACTAATACCTGACTGCGAAGCAGTGTAATAATTATTTGTTATGTAGTTTGCCGAAAGAGTTGCGGTTTGGATATTCAAACCCTCGATTTGATCGGCTATTATTCTTTGAGCTCGCAGTGTTCCCGAAATAGAAGCATTGTTCGCATTTAAATTACCGCTAAGTGTTGCATTGCCAAGGTTATCAAAGCTGGCAACCGCAGAGCCGCTTGCATTTTTGTTGTTTATTATAGATAGCTTATCTTTTTCAAGTTTTAAAGAAATTTTTGAATTATCGGACAACGGGTTTATTACGTTTGTGGCAATTTGATCGGATGATGAAATGGGTGATATTACGGTTTGTCCATTTGTTAACTCTTCTACAATTGCCGCTATGTAATCCCTTAGACTTTGTCCGGAAATCGTAACTGCGTCGGCTGTGACATTTAGCGAAGCAGTTGTAATTTCCTGAGCACTAACGAGCCCAGCTCGTATTTTAGCAGCCACAGCTTCGGCAAAAGCAGAGACCCTGGTATAAGTGTTACCATTATTATCTTGCGCAACATATTGCCCTGGATTTTGTTCAACCACATTCAAATCTCCAGAGTTGGAAATCGATAGATCGAGTAAATTCGAATGTAAATCTTTTATTGCCTGAACCGTAGCTGCTTCTATTCCATAATCAGATAAAGCCTTAGGATTTCCCTCCTCGTCGTAAGCTACAAACAATGGGTTCACTGCTGCCGCATCTTCTGCGATGAATCCCAAGCGGGTGGTATTTGTTTCATCCCAGTCATAAATAAAGGTAACTGGATTTAGCTGAAGAATCTGGTCAAGACCTGCAGTATTAACATATGCGATATCGTGTTTTACTTTTATTGTAGACGCAAGACAGGAATTAAGACCGCCGTTATAATAGACTACGTCATTGTTTGCATCGGAATCTCTGCAGAGCGATCCTGCAGTTGTGCCGGTATCAATACCGGTAAGCCTAAGTCTACCATTAATATTAATATTATCTGTTGCTGCATCGTTGAAATCGATTGTGTTTGTTGAATCTAATCCTATCCACATGGCGTCTGCCATATCAATATTTCCACTTGGAGCTATGGTGGTGGCTGTTAAAGCTATTGTTCCATTGGTATTATTGTCTATTGTTTCTCCATTTTGGAGACTTATATCCGTGGTAACTCCAGTATTCGAAATGTTAATTGCTGTAGTTGCTGCGCCAGCTATTTCTATAGCTCCTGTTATGCCGAGCTTAAAAACCGTAGTTCCAGAAGATGAAGCAGTTAATATATCTTGCGATTCGGTTTGATTAAGAATTGCTAAAGCTTTCCCAAAAGTGGAAGAATTTGTTAAGTAAAAGCCGCCGATATTCGAAGGTGCAGTTGCTGTACCAACAACTAGTCTTGCAGCAACAGTTGCAGAATAGTTAGTTACAAATGCTTCGCTATCCACAATAACATTTCCTTTATTGTAAGTTGCTAAGGTTAGATCAGAGGAGCTAAAGGTTTCGCCGGCTGTTATGTAGAGTGGCGCGGCGGATTTTATATAAGATGCTGTCGGATTTGTAAAGTTTATGTCATAAGCAACTGAAACATCTCCTGCTGCGGTAAAGCTCGCTGGTAAATT
>Ga0209542_10003166_pt1 | contig 35488 bp, 24 predicted proteins | sample RifCSPhighO2_01_FD_184028 | JGI IMG/M metagenome (GOLD analysis project Ga0209542, IMG submission 184028) | Soil microbial communities from Rifle, Colorado - Rifle CSP2_plank highO2_0.1 (SPAdes) (version 2) | ecosystem: Environmental > Terrestrial > Deep subsurface > Rock core/Sediment ...
CTTGTGTGTCGGAGAGCGCGAGCGGAGCGGCGGCGAGATTCCGGCGTTCGTGGGCGCGCAGGTGCGCTCGGCGCTTGGAGGGATCAAAAAGACGCTTCTTAAAAATCTTATTATCGCCTATGAGCCCGTATGGGCGATTTCCACGACATCCGGGGCCAATGGGTCTTGCACGCCGGATATGATGTTTCGCGCGCGCCTTGCGATTGAAAAAGTAGTCGCAGATATCTACGACCAGCAGATCGCAAAAACAGTACGCATCATCTATGGAGGCTCCGTCAGTCCGGAGAATATCGCCACGATTTTTTCGGCTGGCCATATGGACGGAGCGCTCGTGGGGAGTGCCGGCCTCAATGCAGAAAAATTCGGCATGATCGTCCGAAATGCAAGCGGAGTCTAAAACAAGCTCTAATCGTTGGAGCTATAGAGCGTGACGTCTTTCCACCAGAGCCGCAATGCGCGCGGCCATGGCAGGATGAAGCAAAAGTACCGTAGTGCTACGAGGTGCTTGATGCACCATCCGGCTACGCCCTCAATGTGCACAAAGACAAGATCCGCAAGCGCGTATTTGCCGCCGACGGCCAAAATAAAAGGATAGCGCTTGCGCGGCTGAAAATTGCGGGGCTTGGTGCCACGGATCGCGCCGAGGATCTCATACGCCACATGTCGCCCTTCGTCTTCGGCCGCAGGCGCGTTCCATGGGAGCGGCTTTTTTGTTTCGGGATTTTCAAACCAGGCATTGTCGCCTACCGCAAAGATGCGCGCTTCGCGCGTACTCACCCGCATATCCGGCCCGACTACAAGAGTTCCTTTGGGCGAGAGAGGGAGATTGAGCTTTGTAAATACCGACGGGCCTTTGACGCCGCCCGTCCAGATCAGAACGTCAAATTCCTGATTGGCACCGTCCGCAAAAAAGACAGTGCGCGTGTCCGCGCGCGTGATAGGGGATCCTGTCTTGATGACAATGCCAAGGCTCTGGAGTCTTTTGCGCGCGCGGGTGACGACCCACGGGTCAAATCCGGGGAGTATCTCCGGCGACGCCTCCGCGAGGAAAAACGTGACATCGCATACATGGGGCAGGGCAACTATCTTTTCTTTGAGGGCGCAGGTGAAATTGACGAGCTCGGCAATGAGTTCTACGCCCGATGCTCCGGCTCCCCCAACGACGATCTTGAGCGAGGGCTTTTCTTTGAGCGCTGTTTCAATTTTGTTGCGCAGGAGGGAGGCATCGTCGCATGTCTTGAGCGGGAGGCTCGCCTCTTGCAATCCGGGGATATTGAAATAATTTGTCTCCGACCCGAGCGCCAAAACCAGATATTCGTACGGGAGCTTGCCGTAGTCCCGCAGAATCAGCGACCGATCTGCGGCATCATGTCCGATAACCTCATCCGGGATAAATCTGATCGGCAGTCCCTGTATGATCTCGGAGATCGGGATCAAGATGGATGAAACCAGAGATTTGTCATTGAAATACTCGCGGGGGATTGCCGCGACTTCATAGAGGGCGGGCGTATAGATGTGGTGGTGATGGCGATCAATGAGGATGATCTCGTACTCCGTCTTGCGGGGTATATGCCGCGCAAGCGTCAAAGCCGTCCGCAATCCTCCGAACCCCGCGCCGACGATGATGATATATTTTTTTTCGCTGTCCCGATCTGTCATACAGATGACATTATAGCACAGCTGGGTTATGATAAAAACTCATATGATAGAAAGATACGGGACAGTACCCACCATCAAAAGCATACGCATACAAAAAGGAACGTCGGTAATCGTACGGGCAGATTTTGACGTGCCATTGATCAATGGCGGGGTAGCGGACAGTTCCCGTATTGAAGCGGTCGTGCCGACCCTGCGGGCTTTGGATCGCGCAGGCGCACGGATCAGGATCGTAGCACACCTTGGGAGGCCTCATGGCGCCTATGATCCCGCCTTGAGCTTGGCGCCTGTGGGGCGTGTTCTTGCCCGGCTTTTAGACCGCCGCGTGATTTTAGTACAGGACCCTTTTGCCGCGGAAGCGTTTAAAAAATATGAAGCCGCATTGGACATCCTGCTTTTTGAAAATATCCGTTTCTGGCCGGGCGAGGAAAAAAATAGCCGTGCTTTTGCCACAGATATTGCGCGCTGGGGCGATCTTTACGTCAATGAATCTTTTGCCAGTTGTCATCGTGCGCACGCATCCGTAAGCGCATTGCCGGCGATACTGCCCGCCTATGCAGGATTGCATCTTGAAAGCGAGATCAAAGCGCTCGTGCGCCTCATGACAAATCCGAAGCGTCCGTTTGTCGCAGTGCTTGGAGGCGCCAAGATTGAAACCAAACTTCCGCTCATCAGGCGTTTTGTTCGCGATGCCGATGAGGTGCTTATCGGTGGAGCGCTTGCCAACACACTGTTTGCTCTCCATGGATTCGGCGTAGGGAGATCAACTGCCGAGCCCGAAAGCCGCGTGCCGCATGCACTCCTGCACTCAAAAAAGCTTTACCTGCCATCTGATGTTCTGGTGGCGGACGGACTTGAAGCAGGCGCAAAATGTCGCGTGGCAGCGCCCGATGACGTGAAAGACGATGAATACATCGTAGATATGGGACCCAAAACATGCGCGTCTTTTGCGGAGCATATCGCCTGCGCGCGCACCGTAGTTTGGAACGGTCCGATGGGACTTGCCGAAAGAGAGGAGTTTTCCCGGGGGACGCTCGTGATTGCTGAAGCCATAAAAAACAACAAAGGGTTTACTGTGGCTGGCGGGGGAGACACGCTGGCGGCTCTTGCGCGACACCACACAGGTAAGCAATTCAGCCATGTATCTATGGGAGGAGGCGCTATGCTCGCATTTCTTGCGGGGGAAAAACTTCCCGGAATAGAAGCTTTGAAAAGAGTAAAACGCAAAGCGAAAAATGGAAAATCTACGGAATAAAATAATCATCTATACCGATGGAGGCGCGCGGGGTAATCCGGGACATGCCGCAATCGGTGTCGCTATGCAGGATGCGGAAGGACATCCGGTCAAAGGCTGGGGGAAAGCGATCGGGATCGCGACAAACAATGAAGCGGAATATCAGGCTGTCGTATTTGCATTGCAAAAAACAAAAGCGCTCTTCGGAAGCAAAAAGGCAAAGAATACTTTTATGGAAGTCCGCATGGACAGTAAGCTCGTGGCAAATCAGCTTTCTGGCGTGTACAAAATAGAAGAGGAGCGGCTGTTTCCGTTTTTCATCAAGATATGGAATCTCAAGATGGATTTTGCCGGAGTGTCGTTTGCGCATGTGCCGCGCGAGCAAAACCGTGAAGCGGATCGCTTGGTAAACGAAGCGCTTGATACAAAAGAGAGCGGATCCCTCTTTGACGTTTGAGAGCACAATAGGGACAAATCTCTAAATTGTCGGAATCTGTCAAGCCGTAGGAAGCACAATCCTGCGGCTTTTTATATGGGACGAGTGCAAGAGTAAACTCTTTGAGTCCAGGATTCTCCTCAATCTAAAACATTCATAAACATTGATAGTATAACATATTTATTTAGTAAGGTTTATAGAAATGCTTGCATCTTTATGTGATGCAAGAAAATCTAGCCTTGTAGATAAGAGGCAACGGCATAGTAAAAAGCTTGATTGAGAGTCGCTATGATGCGGCGCGGTTATCCCCAATTTTAGCCGAGAAAAAGCAATATGGTACGTATAATATCTATACCAGGATATGTAAGCAATTTACCTCAAAAACGGAAGCGTTTTCAGCTTAAAACAACGGTTGCGTTTTTAAAGGAATCCGACCCTACGCATCAAAAATATTTCAGATGGAAAACCAGCAGTACAATTTTCTTGATCTTCGGCCTCTTTCGGAGCTTGCGGACTATGCGCATACCACGCCGGATTATTTGCGCTACCTTATTTTCAAAAAAAAGCTTCAGGGACAGAAGATCGGTAATATCTGGTTTAGCAAAAAAGAATGGGTGGATGTATATCGCGCATCATCGCCTGTTGACTTAGCGCGTATTCAGCAAACTCGTGTCGGATCGGAATCCGCTGAAGATGCGCGGGAGCGGAAAAACTTTCAGTCGCTTGGAGAAAAAAGCGCGGATGTCCTCTGGCAGTCTCGGCCCGAAGGCATCATCACGCTTCGTGAGAAAGATGTAGTGGAACTCAAGGCACATCTTTCTTCTCTGCCTTATGTCCCCGCAAGCACGATCAGTTTTGCGGCGTTAACACGATCGCTTGCAGTGGCGGCTTGTATCATGCTTGTCAGTGCGGGTGCCGTACGCCTTTCCGCATCCCCCACGCTTATTGTTACGGCGGATGCCATACTTGAGCGTGCAGGATTTGCAGACTCATGGCTGGATGAAAAAATTACGGACACCGTGATGGATGCGCGCGACCGCATCGCATTTGCGGCTGTCGCTATCCCGAGTCCGCTGACGCGCTTGATGGATTTTGTGCGATCGCTCTTCGGTGAGGAGACAATGATCGTCCGAGAGACAGCGCCGTCTCCGCCGACTCCGGTATCGCCTGTTATCACATATCGCGTTCCTGATGTCCCGACTCCTCTCCTGACGGGACGACGTCCTGCAACTCCGCAGTCTCCTGCAGTATCCGCTGTGACGCACGTGCGCGAGGTGATTGAGCGGCGGGAGACGATCATCCCCGCAGATCTTGCAGTCGTGAAGTCCGAGATACTGGTGAGCGTCAACGAACTGAATGCCGCAATCCGCGAGTATGTGCAGAGGCAGATCAGCGGACTTTCCTCCACGGTATCGTATGCGTCATCACAGGCAGGCTCATCCATCCAAATGGTGACGATCTCGCAGGATATAGATACGTTGATATCGCCTACCATACAAAAAGGCATGACGATTGCATCGGGTGGCCTTGCGATTACGGACGGTAACATAGACATCACGTCGGGCAACATTACTGCAGACGATATCTCGGCGCGCGGCGATCTCTCGGCCACCGGCGATTTTTTGATCGGTGGAGGCGGTCTTAGTTTTACCGCGATTGCCACGACCACGATCCCCGATCTTACCATCAACGCGTACTCCATCGCGACTTCCTCGGCTCCGGTGCCATTTCTGACATTTGATACTTTGAACTACCGCATCGGCATCGGGACGACGAGTCCCGGGACCACATTTGCCGTCAACGGCAATGTCTTGATTTCCGATGGCCTTACCATCGGCAATACGCTTACGACGCAGGGCGCGAGTGCAACTACTTCGTTTTTGGGCAAGACCGTATTTTCGTATGTCCCGACACTGCCGCATGAGTTTTCCGCATGGGCGATAGGGGCGGCCGGGTCAAGCGTGCTCAATGCTCCTCTTGTTATCAATCCGGGGTCTGCCGCGGCGGATACCAATCTCATCGGGCTTGCCGTGGCAAACAGCCCGCGTTTCCTCGTGGATGCGGAGGGTGATATCTTTGCAAACTCTATCACCACCACGGGAGGGAGCGTGCTTGCCACTACGACCGCGTCAAACTTCGCCGTGGAGAATAACTTTACGTCAGGGGATGCGGTGGGAGACGTGCTTACGATCAATGCAGGCAGTATTCGCTATGAGAATACCGCGACCTCTAGCATCAAGAACGACACGCTCAACGCGTGGAGCATTATAGCATCCACCACCAATACGAGCATTCTTTCCATTGATACCACCGTGATGGGGGGCAGGATCGGTGTCGGCACGACAAGTCCATGGGGATATTTTTCCATTGAGCAGACAGGACTTGACCCGATTTTCGTGGTCTCGGATCAGGGGACGAGCAGTCCTCACTTCTGGATAGACGGCACCGGCAACGTCGGCATCGGGACGACGAGTCCCGGTACTCTGTTTTCGGTGCAGGGCGTAGGCAATTTCGTCTCTGCGGCGACTTCTACTCTTTACACTGATCTCTCGCTCCGATCTTTGAGCGCAACCTCAACTTTGTATCTGGCGGATGGTGCTGTATCGGTACCCGCGCTCTCTTTTGCGGCTGATACCAATACCGGTATTTTCAGAGCAGGCGCCGATCTGCTTGCGTTTGTTACCGGAGGGAGCGAGCGGATCAGAATTGATAATAATGGTAATGTTGGTATCGGCACTCCTTCTCCCCGGACGATTCTTGATATGAAGGGTGATCTCACTATTTCCGGCAATGACATCAACCTCGGCACTGGTACCGCCACCACCACGCTATCAGGAGGATTTGGCATTGGTGTCGGCACCACTACTCCAGGTGCCGCATTTGCCGTAGCCACCTCCACCGCAGGAGCAAACACCGCATTTCTCCTCTCCAACCTCGGCAGTGGCTATACCTTATGGGCAGAAGACAGCGCGAATGACCAAACCCCATTTGTGATTGATGGTGCAGGGAATGTCGGCATTGGCACCACCACTCCAGCCGCACTCCTCTCCGTGCAAGGCAATTCTCTCATCTCCGGCACTACCACTACAGGCTCACTCATCGCAACATCCACGCTCTTTGTAGGCGGTACCACAGGGTCAAGTTTGGTAGTTTTGAATAGCGGCAATGTGGGGATTGGGACGACGAGTCCGAGTGCACGATTGAGCGTAACGGGAGATGGCGCCTCAACCGGACTTAATCCCGGGGCGATTATTGAGCAGGGCAGAGCCTCCGGAGGAGGCACAGCAGTACTTACCCTCAATCAATTTAATAGTTCGGGTATTGGTGTTGTGAACAGCTTAGGCTCACTTGTCTTGCAGAATGAGAATGACAATAGTGCATACCAACGGGCAGCGCAGATCAGTTGGGCGTTGTCGGATGTCACATCCGGGAGCGAGAGCGGCTATCTGTCATTGTATACGATGAATGCCGGAACAATAGGGGAACGGTTTAGAATAGATAATGCAGGCTCCGTCGGGATTGGCACTACCACCCCCGCCGCACTCCTCTCCGTGCAGGGCAACTCCCTTACATCAGGCACATCCACAGCAGGCTCACTGATCGCAACCTCAACTCTCTTTGTAGGCGGTACCACGGGATCAAGTTTGGTGGTTTTGAATAGCGGTAATGTGGGGATCGGGACGACGAGTCCGGGGGCAACATTGCAGATACACACAACGGCTGGAACAGATCCCTCACTGAAATTAAGTGATGGCAATTTCACGAATGCATTTAGCACGCTTGAATCAACCACGAATGCACTAGCTAATTTTTCAACAGTCAGTAACACTCTTGGTGGGCTTTTAATTGGTGCCTATTCCGGAGATGGCGGTTCTGGGAGTACAAATGCTCTCATCCTGCGTGGCCTCATGGGGAATGCCAGTCCAGTTACAACCACTGCCGCCATTGAATTGAGAGCGGGGAAATTGTCAGGGACTACCGGAGCCGCATTAGCTGCGACCGAGACCGCATATAATTTTAGCGATTGGAATAATACGACAAAGTACATGACGATCATGGGAAGCGGCAACGTCGGCATCGGGACCACGAGTCCGGTAGCGTCACTTGCTATAGTTTCAGGCGTAGCCGGAACTGATCCCGTTGCCCTTTTTTATCGTACCGGAGCGGCAGGCGCGATAGGATTTGGAGCAGACAACGTAATGGGGGGAAGTAATGTGGATGGGAAGATATTCCCGTGGACTTCTGGGTCTGGTGAAGGCGGACTCGCATTTTATAGCACCGTAGCATCAACTCCGACGTTCAGAATGGGGATTGATAAAAACGGCAACGTCGGTATCGGGACGACGACACCTGCGGGTATACTTAATCTCTCGGGAAGTAGCAGCAACTTCTTTTACCACGACGCGTATGGTGCTAATGGTCCCATTTGGCCAGCTCGGTTTGCACAAGGAACTGCGGCGAGCCCTACGATAGTGCTGAACGGAGATATTGTGTGGGACCTGCGCGCACAGGGCTGGGACGGAGTAAAGTATGTCAATGCCGCGCTTATACGGGCAACGATTGACGGAACTCCCGGGACGACTGATATGCCCGGCGCACTTGCGTTCATGACCACCCCCGATGGAACCGGCACCATTACCGAACGAATGCGAATAACAAATGCCGGCAACGTCGGCATCGGGACGACGAGTCCGACCTCAAATCTTGTGATAGCCGCCGCAACTGCCGCCACTCTGATGATTGATTCCTCAACGAATACCAGTTTTTCGCAGTTGGCATTGAAAGAGGCAAGCGGTTCTGCCACAGGTGGCGTTCTTGAGTATATCAATTCAAACTTTGCCACTGCGGCGCGCCGGAACAATTTTGAACTCTTTAACCAATCATCAACAGGAAGTCTTGCCTTTCATACTGCCAACAATGCAACGCCCAGGATGGTCGTTGATAGTGCGGGCAACGTCGGCATCGGGACGACGGATCCAACTGCAAGCTTGATGGTTAGCACTACTACCATTGATGCGGATGTCCTTAATCTTTATGGCGCAAGTGGCACTGGCAGTGACTCTAATATAATTATCGAAGCTGCTGACACTGGAGCAAGCGGGCTTGCTACCAAAAATATTCTCTTCAAAGGTGGTTCAGCAGCATCTGATTTTGCATTTGCCCCAGCAACCGGGCTTGTGACGACGCCGTCCTTGGTCCTCAAAGCCAACGGCAACGTCGGCATCGGGACGACGAGTCCTGGGGCGTTGTTTGCGGTCAATCAAACAGGGGGTGGGTTCTATGTATTGAGCACAGGCAATGTGGGGATTGGGACAGTAAGTCCGACGGACAGATTGACGGTGGCTGGCGGGGTGATTGACCTTGCAGATACATCGGGCGCCGCATTGACTTTCAGAAACAGGGCTGACGAAGGTCTTTTTGAGGAAAGCTTTGGACTTCAGCTTATGTCGCCTGAAAACATTATCGTGGGCATAGACTCAAATAATAACAATACCAACAATAGTTTTGCTGTCATTAATAACACCAGTACACTCTACGGTCCTGGTGCTGACACTCTTCCCTCAACGACATTGTTTGTTGTCCAAGAAAGCGGCAACGTCGGCATCGGGACGGCGGGGCCGTTAGCAAAATTGGTGGTCAACTCCGGTCTGATTGTGAACGATATGTCTTCCTTTGCGACATCAAAGTTTAACTCTCAAGGTGTGGACTGGACTACGTTTGGTGATGCACCGAGCATTGTTTTCAACGCCGATGCGACTACGCGACCTGAAATTTCTTGGATTAGAGGAAGCAGAACATATCCTGAATTTTCGATTCGTCAACATGCGACGGCCGATAGCGGCGGAGAGTTTTATAGCGGTACAGGTCTGGTTGCTCCAACACTGACGATGGTTTTAAAAAACGGCAACGTCGGCATCGGGACGACGAGTCCTGCATATCCTTTTGTTACGGTAGGAACGCTGACCACTAATGTGGCGCAGTTTGAGAACACCAACGCCGGTGCTGTCGGGTCGCGCATAGAGTTGTTCCATAACTCGGCTTCTCCGGCGGTAAGTGACATCACGGGACTTATTGATTTCTACGGCAAGGACAGTGTTGGAGCAAAAACGGTACAGGCGGCAATACGGGTCACCGCGACAAATGTTACCAATGGCGCGGAGGCAGCCGACTTGCAGTTTAATACCGCTCCGCTCGGCTCGCTTGTCGCAAGGATGACGATCACAAGCGCCGGCAACGTCGGCATCGGGACGACGAGTCCTTTTGGAATTTTGGCTGTTGAACAAGGAGGGTCAACTCAAGCGACCGGATTTACTCTGGCCACCACCGACAACGACTACCGCACGGCATTTATGAATACTTCTGGCGTCCTCTCTTTCACAGGTGGAGATGCTCCCACTTTCAATACAGCGACCCTCTCTGCCGCCGGTGTTTGGACTGATGCGCCGTCCTTCTCGTGGTTGAAAGAACAGCGCGTAGTTCTCTCCCGTGATGAAGTATTGACGATCTTGGCTTCCACCACCATTGAACGCTTCAAGCTGAAAGCGGAGGTCGCCCAATACGGCGATAGCGCGGATTTGCAACTGGGCATCATCTTGGACGAAGCCCATCCATGGCTCTCCAATCACGATCTGGAAGGCAATATCATCGGGTATTCGCCTATGAGGACTGCGTCTGTTGCGTTTCGCGCCGCGCAGATGCTCACCACTGTCTTTGACATCAGCCATGCATCCACGACCATACCCGCCCTTATTATAGACGCAAACGGCAACGTCGGCATCGGAACCACCACCCCCGACTACACGCTCCGCGTAGAAGGAGACATTGCCGCACGCTCATTTGTCAACATCTCCACCAAAACATCAAAAGAGGATATCAAAGAGCTTGACGGCGCAAAGGAAGACGAGATACTGCAGTCGCTCCTCGCCGCAACCCCCACGACATACCAATACATCGGAGACCAGACCCGCGAAACCCATCTTGGCCTCATCGCAGAAGACGCTCCCGCACAGATCAAATCAGCCAACGGCAAGGGGATTGATCTCTACAAAATGGCAACTGCCCTCCTTGCAGGCATAAAAGCGCAGGAGCGGCGGATCGAGGAATTGGATGCGGCTATAAACGCGCGAGGTCTCACTTCCGATGGAAGAGAGACCTCTGGCTTGGGGATCAACGCATGGGTAGTAGATCAGCAGTCAGGCAGAGTCAACGTCCTCTTCTATGGAGACATCAATATGCAGAACAACTCCCTCGTGGATGTAAAAAAGATCACAGGGTATCTTGGCAAATGGAGCATGGATGAAGAGGGGACGCTGATGGCGGTACGGGTGGTGACGGACGATATGATTACCCAGAGACTTGCGGTCTCCGAGTCGGCAACTTTTGGGACGCCCGAGAAGCCGATAGGAATCACGATCTATGACGAAGTGACGAAAGATCCCTACTGCTTGAAAATGAAAAACGGCGTGATGGCATCGGAAACAGGAGCCTGCAGTGCAGGGGCGACGCCGCCTGCGGAAGTACTGCCTGCTCTGGAGACGGCGAGCGATACCGGCGGTGCTGATACGGCTACTTCGGATGTATCGGCAGAGGAGACCCCTCCGGTGTTCGAATCCGCAACGGAGGACAGTTCTGCATCTGATACGCAGGATTCAAATACGCCTCCGGATACTGATTCCGCACCAGTCCCCGCCGAGCCTGCGGCCGATGCTTCCACTGCCACCAGCACAGTAAGCCTAGTCCAATGAATCATCCGGTAAAGCTTAAATTTTCCACTATGAAAGACACCTGATTTATGCTAAAGTGATCTTCGACTCGAGGGATAGCTTGTTCCTACCAAGTACTACTTACACTCTTAAAACACTGTTTAAAAACGTATGCTTACATCAATTTTATCGCAGGAGCGCTTCACGTACGCAGCTAAAATGATCCTATATGTCTTTGTAGCACTTGTGCCGGTGTTTTTCCTGCCGCGTCCTTTTGGGATTGATTTTGGCAGAGAGATGACGTTTGGCATGCTTATCATGCTTGCGTTTGTACTGTGGATGCTGTCTATTTTATCCGCAGGAGAAATCCGGTGGCGGCATTCGCCGATCGTATACGGCGCGGGGCTACTCGCGATCATGTATGCCGCAAGCGCCCTTTTGTCTCCGGCGCCATGGGTATCCGTATTCTTTGGCGATGTCGCTCCCGAACGCCTCTCCTCGGTGGTGGCAGGATTGCTTCTCATGTTGATCGTCGCCAATGTATTGTATCGCCGCGAGGAGGGAGGAACCTTGCTTTTCGTCCTGATTTTTTCGGCAGCACTTTCGGCCGCACTGACGGCGTTTCAGCTTTTGGCCGGAGTGTCGCTTCTGTATGCGATCGGCGTCGCGGATAATGCGACCGTCAATGTCGTAGGCACGCTCAACGGGCTTGCGCTGGTCTATGCGGTACTTTTTGCCGTGACGGCGGGGGTTGTTTTCTCCAGCGCCGCGGCAGGATGGAGAGCGTGGATACGGTGGGCGCTTCGTGCGGCTACCTTTCTGTTTCTCCTGGATCTGGTACTTATCAACTTCCGGACATCGTGGATCGCGGTGCTTGGAGCATCGGTTGTTTTATTTGGGCTGTTTTTGGTGGACGGGATGGCGGAGCGTCCGGCAGGGATGCCACATTTTCAGGTGAGGCATTGGGCGATGGCATGTTTTGCGATACTTGCGATCGTCATGATCATGTTTCAGGGGCGGCCCATACCCGGAGTAGCGGTTCCCGCCGAAGTGGCGCCGTCATTGAATGCGACGCTTGCGATTACGAGCGAACTCTTCAAGCAAGGCCCGATGAAAGTATTCTTCGGATCGGGGCCCGGTACGTTTGGACTTCTCTGGGTGCAATACAAGGATCCTGCTATCAATCAGACAATCTTCTGGGGTACGCGCTTCAATCAGGGACAGTCTTGGGCGTCTACTCTTCTGCCGACAGCAGGCGTGCTTGGCGCCGGTGCATTTGTATTGCTTATGCTTTCTCTTCTGATTACGTTTTTGCGTATGCTGTTTGGAGCGACGAGAGAAGTACCGGATCAAGTCGCGGAGGCGGATGATGAGAGTGCGGATCAGCCTCGGCTCGCCGACAACTCTATGCTTGCGAGAGCTCTATTCGGAGGATTTGTCGCTTTGCTGATCGGGGCATTTCTGTATCCGGTGACACTCACATTTCTACTGCTCTTTTTCCTGGTGGCAGGAGCAATGATTGCCGTGTCGGCACCCGCAGTGCGGACGGATCGCGTACAGACATCAGAAATTGTGAGCGAATACTCTCCGGCATCGCCGGAGCACGATGGGGAAAATGCGGAAAATCCGGAAGGATTTTGGAGTGTTAAAAATCGTACCATCCGCTTTGATGCGCCGTGGAGTATTTTTGTCTCCTCTCTTGTGGCGATCTTTTTGGTGGCATTTGGCGCGGCAGTGCTTTGGGGCGGCGTAAATCATATCCGGGCGGTGCTTGCGGTTGAGCGGGGCGTTGTCGCCGCAAACGCAGGCGATCTTGACGGCGCAATCGCGCATCTGACGCGCGCTTATGAGATTGAGCCCCAAGATACGCGCAGTATGAGCATCCTCGTACAAGTGCGCACGGAAAAAGTGCGGCAGGTGCTACAGCGCGCGGTTGGTGGCGAAAATGTCCAGCAGGAATTTCAGACCGTCGTGTCGGATGCAGTGCGAGATGCCCAGCGCCTGACCGATATGTATCCGCAAGAGCCAAATCTGTGGCGCGTACGGGCGGCTTTGTATGAGCTCGTAATCCCCTATATCCAAGGTTCGGAACGATTTGCAACCGAAGCATACCAAAAAGCAGTTGAACGCGAGCCGGCCAATCCCGAGATTTATGTCCAGTGGGGCAGGGCGGGACTTGCGTTTGCGGATCGTATAGCCGCCGCCGCAAATCAGGCGCAAGGGAAAGACAAGGAGGATATCCTCAAAGCGTATACCGAGAATCTCAATCAGATCGTGCAGATTTTCCAGCGCGCGATCCAGGTGAAGCAGGACTTTGCCCCCGCGCACTTCCTGCTTGCGCAGACCGCATTGCGGCTTGGCAATCTGGATGCCGCGATACAGAGCGTGGAAAACGCAAAAGCGGCGGCTCCGTTTGATACGGGCGTCGCATTCCAGCTCGGACTTCTCTACTACCAGAAAAACGATCTTGGCCGCGCGCGCGCGGAATTTGAGCGCGCCGTGTCCACAAATGAAAATTACTCCAACGCCCGCTATTTCCTCGGGCTCATCTACGACCGGCAGAGCGAGAAGCAAAAAGCGATGGATCAATTCATGCGCATTGAGAAGCTGAATCCCGATAATGCGGAAGTAAAACGCATCCTGGTAAATCTTGCGGCCGGCAAGCCGGCGCTTGACGGGATCGTGCCGCCCGCTTCTCCTCCGGAAAAAAGAAAGGATGCTCCGGTAGGGGAACAGTCCCAATAGGCCTACTGCATAATAACCTTTCTGCTCCAATTATGATTTTTCGGCTGCAAACAACTCACCGCTCGTCAATGAATACTCTGTATTCACCTCCTCGCGCTTCGTTGTTTTCGCTGCCAGACGCGAGAGCTTCCCGCGAAGCGGGAGCTCCCGTCTCCGAAAAATCATAATTTCGCTACGAAAATTATTATGCAGTAGGTCTAATGATAAAACGTCTTAAGCAACTTACATTCTTTCAGAGTGAGATCGCAAATGTTCATGCGGCCGCGCTGATCCTGGGCGGCGCAGGGCTTTTAAGCCGCGTCCTCGGGGTGTTGCGCGACCGCATGCTTGCGGCGCGCTTTGGCGCGGGGCGGGAACTTGATATCTATACGGCCGCTTTTAATATACCGGATTTTATGTCCGTGCTCTTTCTGCTTGGGGGAGCGACGGCTGTGATTTTGCCGGTATTTCAGGAGCGGCTCATGCAGGATCCTAAAAAAGCGCGGGATTTTATCTCCGTTTTGGCGGCATTGTTTTTTGCGGGCGCTTCCGTGGTATGCGCGGGCGCATTTTTTGCAGTGCCCCGCATCATCCCCTTTATCGTCCCCGGGTTTTCGCCGGACGAGCAGGCGACGACGGCGTTTCTCACGCGTCTGATGCTCCTTTCGCCGATTCTACTCGGTATGTCCGGCATTTTTTCCGTGATCATTCAGTCGTTTCAGCGGTTTGCGGTGTATGCTTTGGCGCCCATCCTGTATAACATCGGGATTATTTTCGGCATTTTCTTTTTGGTGCCGCATTTTGGCATTGCGGGAGTTGCTATGGGTGTCGTGATCGGAGCGCTTCTGCATGCGGGCCTGCAATTCCAGGCGGCCGCCTTGGCGGGATTTCCGCCGCGGCTTATCCGGACACTGATCCGCTTGCCGAGTACGGTACGACTGCTCGCAGATGATATCCGTACCGTAGCACTCACGGCAGTGCCGCGGGTGTTTTCGGTATCGCTCACGCAACTGACACTGATCGCGCTCAACGCAATCGGGTCCACGTTGGCACCCGGCAGCGTGGCCGTATTGAGTCTTGCGCAGAATCTTTATTTTGTTCCGGTCGGGATTTTCGGCGTCAGTTACGCGACGGCTGTCTTTCCGCGCATGGCGCGTGCGGCAAGCGCTCGCGCGGCATCTGATTTTTCATACGAATTTGCCGTAGGCGTGCGGAGTATTCTTTTCTGGACGGCTCCTTCGGCAGCACTTTTTATCGTGCTTCGCGCGCACATCGTGCGCGCGGCTCTGGGTGCAGGCGCATTTTCATGGGAGGACACGCGCCTTACCGCGGCCGTACTTGCGGCTTTGTCAATTGCCATGGTTGCAGGAGCTTTACAGACGCTTTTCATACGAGTTTTTTATGCGCTCGGCAATACATGGATTCCGCTTGCGCTCAACGCAGGCGCATCGCTGATTTCCATAGGTCTTGCATTTTTTCTGGCGCAGAGTCTTGCTACGGGATCCGGTGTTGGACGGATGCTCACTGCCGCTTTTCGTATTGAGGATCTCGCGCATCCCGAAGTGCTGGGCCTTGGCATCGGATTTGCGGCAGGACTTCTTTTGAATGTCGGCATGCTGTATATATGCGCCGTTGCGTATGAGAAGAAAGTTTTTGGGAAAGGGACGTGTATGTCCGGACGAGATGCTATGAGTATCATTGGTGCTACGATTGTTGCGGGGAGTGTGGCGTATGTTGTGCGTAGCAGTTTTGCAGGCGTCCTGCCGTTGATTACGTTTGCGCGAGTTTTAACGCAGGGCGTTATTGCAGGATCGCTTGGATGGGCGGCATATTTTGCGGTACTGACGTTCCTGGGGAGCCAGGACACCGCTCTTTTGCGGCGCATCATCGCGCGCCGCCTGTTTTCTTTGCGTATCCTGCCGCAGTATTGGGACGGGAGCGAGATTAAATAAGATAATTTAGATAATCTATGGTCTTGCGAAGACCATAGATTATAGATCAGAAGAAAAATGGACAGCGCGCACATAAGAAATTTCTGCATTCTTGCACATATAGATCACGGCAAATCCACGCTGGCGGACCGGTTTTTGGAGTTGACTGCGACCGTAGAGGGCCGCAAGATGCATGAGCAATATCTTGATATGCATCCCCTGGAGCGGGAACGCGGGATCACGATCAAAATGCAGCCCGTTAGAATGAATTATGAATCAGGAATCATGAATCATGAGAAAGCGATCGATCCTAATTCCTTACTCCTAATTCCTTCTTCGCTAAATTCAACACAAACATTTGTGTTGAATTTGATAGACACTCCGGGACATGCGGATTTCTCCTATGAAGTGTCCCGCGCGCTTGCCGCGGTGGAGGGTGCCATCGTACTCGTGGACGCGACACAGGGAGTGCAGGCGCAGACTCTTGCCAATCTGCATCTAGCCGAAAATCAGGGGCTTACCGTAATTCCCGTCATCAATAAAATAGATCTGCCCCATGCCGAGATCGCCAAGTGCGAAGAGGAAATCATGCGACTGCTCTCGTGCGCGCCGGAAGATATTTTGAAAGTCTCGGCAAAAGACGGGACGGGTGTCGCGGAGCTTCTGGATGCGGTGGTCGCGCGCGTGCCTCCGCCAGTACAGCCGGGCGGTGTTATTGGCGAGCATCCGCTCCGCGCGCTTATTTTTGATTCAAAGTACGATCCGTATCTTGGCGTGATCGCGCATGTGCGGATTATGAACGGCACGCTGAAAAAAGGCGATCGCGTGCACTGTGCCGTATCGGAGGCGGCCGCGGAGGCTTTGGAGATCGGCGTTTTTTTGCCGCAACGCAAAGAAGTCGCCGAACTTGGAGTCGGGGAGATCGGATATATCGCGACCGGTATCAAAGAGCCCAGCCGTGTGCGCGTAGGCGATACGATCATAGCGCGGACTCACGCAGACAGAACGCGGACGGATGCAGACACGCGAGTTGCGCCTCTCGAAGGCTACAAGGAGTCGGAGCCGATGGTATTTGCGTCTTTGTTTCCGGAAGATCAGGACGAGTATGACGCGCTCCGCGATGGACTGGGCAAACTCAAGCTTGAAGATGCCGCGCTGACGTTTGCTCCTGAAGACTCCGGTGCTTTGGGGCGCGGTTTCCGCGCGGGATTCCTGGGTCTTTTGCACATGGAAATCATTGCCGAGCGCCTGCGCCGCGAATATGATCTGCATCTGGTCCTGACGCGTCCGTCCGTGGCGTTTCGTATCACGCGGCTGGACGGCGAGACGGAGACGGTGTTCTCTGCGGCCCGCATGCCGTCCATGCATGAGATACGCGCGATTGAGGAGCCGTGGGTACGTGCGGAAGCCATCACGCCCGCGATGTATCTCGGCGCGTTGACGTCGCTCATCAGTACCGCGAGCGGCTCGATGACGCGCACGCACACGCTGACGGGCGAGCGCATGCTGATTGAATTTGAGGCTCCATTGCGCGAAGTGATCGTGGACTTTTACGACAGATTAAAAAGCGCATCGCACGGATTCGCTTCGTTCTCATACGCGCCCATCGGGTACCGCGCCTGCGATCTGGTAGTGCTTGAAATTTTGATCGCAGGCGAGACCCAGCCGTCGCTTGCCGAAGTGGTGCCACGCGATCAGGTATATGTGCTCGCGCGTGCGCGCCTTGCGGCCCTCAAAGAGCTTCTACCAAAAGAGCTTTTTGCGGTAGCACTTCAGGCGGTCGTGGAAGGGCGCATCATCGCACGCGAGACGATCGCGGCTGTCAAAAAAGACGTCACGGCGCATATGTACGGCGGCGACCGCACGCGCAAAATGAAGCTTTGGAAAAAACAGCAGAAAGGCAAAAAACGCCTGAAAGAAACAGGCCGTGTTACGATCCCGCCGGAAATCTTTTTCAAACTGCACCGTCGCGAGGACTAGACGTGTTTGAAGTCCGACTTCAAACAGGATTCCATGAATCTCTTTATTGCGTCTAGCGAGGAGCGAAATGCGAGCTTGCTCGCATTTCATCCGTGCGAGACGCATCAAAGGTTCAATACCGTCCCGATATATCGGGACGATGCGCGAGCGAAGCGAGTCCCGACAATACCTCGGAGGCAACCGCGAGGAACCTTTATCGTGAGGCGATGAGCGGAAGGAAAAGGAAAGCCACCATTGAGATTGTCGCAAGCGTTGCGATGGTGATCCAGATGTAGTTCAGTTTTTTGCGTTTTGCAAACATGGCGGTATCATAACAAATATGTGGGAGAAGATCAAAGATTCGTTACCGCTCAATATTCTCTTTATCTGTCTTGCCGCGGCCGTGTTGGTCGGGGCAGTACGCATCACGCGCGAGACTATGGCTCTGCGGAGCGAGGCCCGCAGGGGTGAGGAAAAGATCGCAGCACTCGCTGCGGAGAAGGCCCGGCTTACTGCGCGTATTGCGGAGCTTGAGACTCCGGAAGCGATTGAACGCGAGGCAAAAGAAAAGCTCAATTTGAAAAAACGGGGCGAGACTGTCGTGGTGGTCGTGCCGGAGCAGGCAGGACAGGATAAAACCGTGGGTACGGGATATTGGGCGGGTATCGTCAGTTTTTTTTCAGAAATGATCGCGCGAGCTGCACGGCTTTTCGGGGATCGCTGATCCATCGGATTTCGGAATTGCGCTTCCACCATCGCATCTGGCGGCGGGCGTAGCGTGTCGTATCGCGGATAATGCGAGGCGCGAGTTCCGTGATGGGAATACGTTTTTCAATCGCATCTCGCGCTGCGGCGTATTCAAACCCAAATTCGCGGACACGTTTTTTACTCATTCCTTGTCGGAGGAGTTTTTTTGTCTCCGCGATAAGCCCCTGCAGGATCATCCCAGAAACTCGTCCATCAACCCTATGAGATCGGGTCTCATAGGGTTGATGGATGCCGATCCAGAGCGCGTCATACGCGGGTTGGCGTTTGAGTTTCGGCACACGTCCAAGCGCCCGCGCGATTTCAATCGCGCGGATAAGCCTGCGCGGATTTTTGCGCTCGATATGTGCCGCGCGGCGCGGATCCAGCCGTTTGAGCATGGTGAAAAGCTCTGCGGGAGTTTTTTTCTCAAGCAGGTGGCGGAGGCGCGTGTCTGGCTTCACTTCGGGGAGCGAGAGGTTATAGATAAGCGCGTCTATCCAAAACGCAGTGCCGCCCGCGATGATGGGGAGCTTGCCGCGGAGTGCGATGTCGCGGATCGCGCGCTCGGCGCGGCTTTTAAACTGCGCCGCAGTAAATGTCCGGCGGGGAGATGCGACATCAAGCAGATGGTGGGGGATGCCCGCCATTTCTTTTGCAGTCACTTTGCCCGTGCCGATATCAAGCCCCCGATACACCTGCCGCGAGTCCGCGGATATGATTTCGCCGTTAAATTTTCTGGCAAGCTGTACCGCAAGAGAAGACTTACCCGACGCCGTGGGGCCTACAACGACAATAACGGCGTATCTATGGGAAGAAAGAGAGTTTTTAGACTTGTTTATAGGCATAGGGGAGATGAAGAAAAGCTTATCATGCTTGACAAAAAATGCAGTTTCGTGTATGTTTGCTCCTGGCCCCGGGACGTTCCTTGGGTCATCTCGGTGGCCATGGATGGCCACAAAGCTTCTCCTCTGGAGGTGTTGTTATGCGTAAGTTCCTTAGAGTAGTGGCGCTCGCGGTTGCTCTCGCGGTGGTTGGCGTAGGTACTGGGGTCATTCAGACCCCAGTGGCATACGCTGACGGCGGCGACTAACCTGCCGCGTCACGCTAGCGGTGGTGGTGCCTCGGCATCACCACCGCACCCCTTTTTAGAAATCATGCTGTACCACACAGCATTTTTTGTTGCTCAATTTTTGACGCATCCTTACTTGTCCGCGGCAATATCTGCGGCGAGCTCTCGCGCGAGCATGCGGGCAAGATCATCAAGCGGCATCGCGCCCTGATCTCCTGCTCCGCGCGCGCGTACCGCAACTGCGCGCGCTTCCGCTTCGCGCCCGCCGATCACGAGTAGATAGGGGATTTTTTGGAGCTCGGCTTCCCTGATTTTTTTGCCGATGGATTCGTTGCGTGCATCAAGCGATACGCGGACACCTTTTTCATCCAGCAGTTTTTTTACGTCTTCGGCATAGCCGACGACTTTGTCATTGATCGGGAGGATCGCGGCCTGCACCGGTGCCAACCACATTGGGAATGCTCCCGCATAGTGCTCTATGAGTATGGAAAGAAAACGCTCAATGGATCCCATGATTGCGGCGTGTATCATGACGACGCGCTCTTTTTTGCCTTCCTCGTCAATACAGTACAGATCAAACCGCTCTGGCTGGTTCATATCAAGCTGTATGGTTGCAACCTGCCACTCGCGGCCCAGGGAATCATGCGCCAGGAAGTCAATCTTGGGGCCGTAAAATGCGGCTTCACCACGGGCTTCAAACGCATCGGCTCCCTGCTCGCGCACGAGCTCGCGGAGCGTCTCCTCCGCTTTTTTCCATAATGCGGGACTGCCAAGATATTTGCCGGGTTCTGCGGGATCGTGCAAAGAGAGGCGGATTGCGAGTTTTTCAAATCCGACCGCGCGATAAAACCTTGCCACGATATCCCAGATCGCGCGGATCTCGTCCTTGACATGCGATTCGCGGCAAAATACATGCGCATCGTCTTGCGTGATCGCGCGCACGCGCGAGAGTCCGGCAAGCTCGCCCGTCTGCTCGTCGCGGTAGACTTTGGTAGTAGATGCGTACCGCTGGGGAAGTTCCCGATAGCTCCATTGTTTGCGCGCATATATCTGTGTGTGATGGGGGCAATTCATCGGCTTCATGGCAAACTGATGCCCCTCGCGCGTCGTGATGCGAAAAAGCTCATCTTTGAATTTATCCCAATGCCCGCTGGTTTCATACAAGTCTTTTTTGGTGATGTGGGGGATATCCACACGCTCATATCCTTTTTCGCGGCGCAGTTGCCATACGAGATTGTCCAGCGTATCGCGCAGAAGCGTGCCTTTGGGCGTCCAGAGCGGGAGGCCCGGGCCGACAAGCTCGGAAAACGTAAAAAGATCAAGCACCGGGCCGAGTTTTTTGTGATCACGTTTTTTGACCTCCTCAAGAAATGCGATGTGTTTTTCGAGCTCCCCGCGACTGCCAAACGCAAGTCCATAGATCCGCGTCAATTGCGGATTTTTTTCGTCGCCCCGCCAGTAAGCGCCCGCGATGCGGTCAAGCTTAAACGCATCGGGATTAATCTCCGACGTGTTTTTGACGTGGCCTCCGCGGCAGAGATCCGTGAAAGAGGTTGTAGGTTGTTCGCCGGCTGGCGGATTGTAGGTTGTAGAAATGCCCGTGTGATAAATCGTGAGTTGTTTGCTCTCTTTTGCGAATTCTTTGATGAGATCAAGCTTGAAAGGCTGGGTTTTGAAAAGCGCGTGGGCTTTTTGCACAGTGACATCCTCTCCCGTAAAATCAAGCTTTTGCGCGATGATACCGCGCATGGTCGCTTCAAGCTCCGGCAGATCCTCGTCTTTGATCGCCTGCGGCAGTTTGAAATCATAGTAAAACCCGTGCTCAATCACGGGGCCGATACCAAGTTGTGCTTTGGGGAATTTTTTGAGCACCGCCATGGCAAGCAAATGCGCGAGCGAATGGCGGACAGGGTCAAGATGGGATACTTCCAGCATATGGATTATTGTAGGCGATACGGAGGGTTGAAGCAACTCCACGGATCGCCTCTTAGATTACGACCCATTTGTCTTAAGGGAGACCTTGTATGTCAAGGTTACTGTACCCATCCACCACACGACAGATTTCTCGCTTTCATTACAACACTCATACGATCGTATGAGTGTTGTAATGAATCATAAAACTACGGATGCCTTGCCACTTAGGCGTTTTTTATCAGAGTGCCTTTTTTATCTATGCCGACGAAATGAATATACGGCCCGAGTGATAATGCTTCAATCATTTTCAGAAATTCTTCTGGGAGAGGGCGTCTTCCGATAAAGACACTTTTCTGCAGGAGTTTATATCCGCACGCAAGAAGTTCTGTTCGGAGCCAGTCGCGTTTTGTCCGTTGTTTTTCAGGTATGTCAAATGTAATAAGTCGCACAGCTTCGTCCTCTGGAGGGAGTACGTCATATGTAAGATGTTGTATGGGTCGGGGTGTTGCTTTTTGTTGCTCACCCAGCACTAAGCGTCCTTTTGACGAGATTTTCCACAGAGAACTTCTTTTAGAACCGCTTCTTAGTACAAGGCCTTCTCTTTTTAACCGATTGAGGATACTTGAGTATGAGTGTGCCGCCGAAGAACGAGAGGGATAGCGTTGCTTCTGATCCATACCGATAAGCGCACGAGCAATCCGGGAACGAGGATGAGGCGGAATGAGCAAATCAATAACTAAAGGCCCCATCTGCGCAAGATGCTCAAGGATAGTGCGGGCGATACTGTGATGTCTCATAAGGAAAGTATACGGGGAAATAAATCTCATTACAACACTCATACGATCGTATGAGTGTTGTAATGAGATTGGAAGCGTCTCATGAATATTATGCGGGGATTTCAAACGCTTCGTCACAGAGAATCTTGGTGATGCCGTCCTTGTCCGATACTTTGCCTCTGACAATGAGCGCTTTTTCCTGCTGCCAGATGTCCGGATTTTGCGCAAGTATCTTGGGAAATACCAATACTTCGGTGCGCGCGCTCATATCTTCCATTTTGACGAATAGCATAGGCTCGCCCGTCTTGGTCATGATTTTCTGGATGCTTGAGACCAGGCCTCCTATAGAGACGGTCTTGTTGCGCATGGAGAGCGTGAGATCTTTGAGCGGAAGCACGTGATTTTGCTTGAGTCGCTCCATATACTCTTCCATCGGGTGCTCGGTGACGTAGAGCCCGAGAAGTTCTTTTTCCCATGCGAGGCGTTCGCGTTTCGGCGCGGGATCGGCAGGACGCAGGCGCAGGGATGCGGTATGCGTTTTGGGCATGCCTGCAAAGAGGCTCTCCTGTCCGTCGCGGGCCGCTTTTTGGGACTCGCGGTTGTACTCAAGCAATGTATCAAGGTTTGAAAGCAGAAGATTGCGTTCGCCGAATGCGTCCAGCGTCCCGCATTTGATAAGCGACTCCATAGATTTTTTGTTGAAATCTTTGTGGCGCACGCGCTCCGCAAAATCCGCGAGCGAGACGAATCTTCCATGCGTTTCTCGTTCGCTGATGATCGCCTCCACGATGTTTGATCCCACGTTTTTAATGGTCGTGAGGCCGAAGCGGATCTTGTCTTCGGCGTCGGATGCTCCTTTGATCAGGGTAAATTTGGCGTAGCTTTCGTTGATATCCGGCGCGAGCACCGGGAGCTTCATCCGCTGGCATTCGGTGATGATCTCGGCGATTTTTTCCATGTCGCCTGATTCCGCGGTGAGCACTGCGGTCATGTATTCGCCGGGGAAGTTGGCTTTCATGTATGCCGTCTGATACGCAACGCGGCCGTAGCATGCGGCATGCGACTTGTTAAATCCGTATGCGGCAAAAGGCTCAATCAGCCGCCATAGCTCATCAATCTTTTCCTGGCGCATGCCGTTTTTGCGGAGCCCGTCCGCGAGTTTTTCTTTTTGCGCCGCCATCTCCGCGGGGATCTTTTTTCCCATGGCTTTGCGGAGCTTGTCCGCTTCAAGCCATGAGTATCCGGCCAAGTTGATGGCGGTAAGCATGACATCCTCCTGGTAGACCAAGACCCCGTAGGATTGCTCCAGGATGTCTTTCATCCGCGGATCAAGATAGGTGACGAGGTGCGGATTGTGCTTGCGCTCAATATATGTGGGGATGGAATCAATGGGGCCCGGTCGGTAGAGCGCTACCATGGCGTTGATATCATGGATGGAGCTTGGCTTGAGATCCTTGAGGTAGCGCGTCATGCCGGATCCTCCGAGCTGGAAAAGCCCCATGGTTTCTCCGCGCGTCAGCAGTGCAAATGTTTTTTTGTCATCAAGCGGGATGGTTTCAATATCAATATCGGCAGCACGGTGGAGCTTTACGAGCTTGATCGCGTCTTCCAGGATTGAAAGATTGCGGATGCCGAGGAAGTCAACTTTTGGAAGTCCGACCGCAAATGCCGGATCGGGCGAATACGAGGGATCAATGGATGTCATTTCGTACTGCGTGATGATCTTGCCGCCTTTGGGATCAAGCTGGAGCGGGACATAATCCACGAGTGGCGCGGGCGAGATCACGACGCCTGCGGCGTGCACCGAGACGTGCCGCACGCAGCCTTCAAGTTTCTTTGATTGGTCTATGACGCGTCGTACATTGTCGTCCGCGTCATAGAGACTTTTCAGCTCCGGAGTTTCTTTGAGCGCGCGGTCCAGCGTCATGGGAAATCCCTGCGCTCCGATGGGGATGAGTTTTGCGATCTTGTCGCCGAGGAGGTAGGGATATCCGAGTGCCCGCGCGACATCGCGCACTGCGGCGCGCGCCATCATGGTGCCGAACGTACCGATCTGGGCCACGTGATCTTCACCGTAGATCCGTTTTGCATAATCAATCACCTCATCCCGCCGATTGTCCGCAAAATCCATATCAAAGTCGGGAGGTGCGGGGCGCTCAAGATTGAGAAACCTCTCAAAGGGGAGCTTGTATTCCAACGGATTGACCGGCGTGATGCCCGTAAGATAGGCCACGAGAGATCCGCCGCCCGATCCCCGGACGGTCGTGAATATCTTTTGCTCGTGCGCGAAGCGCATGAAATCCGCGACCACGAGATAGTAGGCGAGAAACCCCCTTTTTTTGATGATATCAAGCTCGTACTCAATACGCTGTTCCACTTCTGGCGTCTTGGTAAGGCCGCGTTTTGCAATGCCCGCATAGGTGAGACGCCGCAGTTCGCTTTCGTCGTCCGTACCCGCAGGTATATGGGGAGTCGGCAATATCCATTTGCCGAGTGCCGGCTGTATATCCACGCGCCCCGCGATTTCCTGCGTCTGCTCTATGGCATGGAGATATTCAGGAAGGAGAGATGCCATTTCTTCTGCCGTGCGCATGGAAAGATTGGCATTTTTCATGGTGAGGCGGTTTTCGTCATCCAGTTTTGCGCCGGTCTGAATGGAAACCATAATGTCCTGCGCTTCGCGGTCTTCAAGCCGGACATAATGGATGTCGTTGGTTGCCACAAGCCGCGCGCCTGTTTTTTGGGACAGGGCTGCGAGGGCGTCATTGGTCGGGCGCGTGTCCGGGTATTCAAAATGCGGCATGATCTCCAGATAAAAGTTTTCGCGGCCGAAGATGTCCTGATATTCATTGATGATGCGCTCGGCACGGTCGGGCTTGTGCGACTGGATGGAGCGCGCGATTTCTCCGGCAAAGCATCCGGAGAGGGCAATGAGTCCGCGGGAATGCTCGCGCAGTGAATTTTTATCTATCCGCGGTTTGTAGTAAAATCCTTCCAGATGCGCCTTGGTCGTGAGCTTGATGAGGTTGTAGTAGCCTTCGGTGGAGGTAGCAAGCACCGTAAGATGATAGCGCTTGTCGTCCACGCCAGGATTTTTGGAATGCATGTCGCCCGTGGCAATATACATCTCGCATCCGATGATTGGCTTGATGCCTGCCTTGCGGCATTTCTGATAAAACTCAATAGCGCCATAGAGATTGCCGTGATCGGTAAGCGCGAGCGAATCCATGCCGAGCTCCACGGCGCGCTTGACCAGCTCGTCAATTTTGCCGACTCCGTCCAGCAGGGAATAATGGCTGTGAACATGCAAATGAGTGAATTTCATCCTAGAACCCGTCTCAAAAATGCATTTGGGCTCCAAGCGGCGAATTTCTGCAAAGCCTTCTTCTCGGGACTCATCGTACCTCTGGTACGAATCGTCCCTGCGGCGAAGGCTTTGTGACGAAATTCGCTCGCTTTCCCCTTCAAAGCCATTTTTGAGATGGGTTCTCATCATGATACTATATGAAAGAATCGTTTCCTATGTTGCGCAACGTATCAAAATATGTCATAGGCATTGACGAAGCGGGCCGCGGCCCGCTTGCGGGGCCTGTCGCCGTCGGAGGAGTGAAGATAACCGTAAAACGAAAAACGAAAAGCGAAAAACTATGGGAGATTTTCTCCGGTATCAAGGATTCGAAACAATTGACGGAAAAACAGCGCGAAGAATGGTTTTCGTTTCTCACGTCGCACCCGCAGTTGCGATGCGCGGTGGCGTTTGTGTGGCCGCGAATGATTGACCGCATCAATATCCGCAACGCAACTCTCATTGGCGCGCAGAAAGTCTATGATAAACTTTCCACCGATGGCGCGTGTCCGGCATTGCTTGACGGAGGATTGTTCTTGTCAGACGGCATTGAGCAGGAGACTATCATAAAGGGTGATGAGAAGATTCCCCTGATTGCCGCGGCCTCTATCATCGCCAAAGTCCGGCGCGACCGGCTCATGCGCCGCCTCCATAGAAAATACCCCCAATACCGATTTGATCTGCATAAGGGATACGGTACGAAACTACACCGTATGCTGATAGCGCACCACGGAGCCTCGCCTGTTCACCGCATGTCCTTTAAGTGGCGTGAAATTTAAAGCATTGCAAAAAAGCGTATCGTCTGATACTATCCCCCTATGGTAATCCGGATGCGACATACGAAGAGCAAGCGCAACCGCGTGCGCTCGCACCACGCCCTCAAGGCGGCGCGTTTTAATCTGTGCAGTCAGTGCGGCAAGCCCGTCACTCCTCATATCGTGTGCCAGAATTGCGGGTACTATCGGGGCCGCAAAGTGATTGACGTCTTGGCGAAACTGGACAAAAAAGACCGCAAGAAAAAAGAAAAAGAACTTCATGAAGTAGGTAGTAGGTAGTAGGTAGTAGGTAGTAGGACCTGCCTGTTGGCGTTATTTTCCTACAACCTACTTCCTACCAACTACCACCTGAGGCACTATGGCATCACGTCATTTAGCGCGATCCATCGCCATGCAGGCGCTTTTTGAGTGGGATTTCAACGGCAAGAAGCCCGCAGCGCTTGACGATATCGTAGAGCGCAATAAAAAAGAGTTCGGCGTCGGTCTTGATGAGGAGTATCCTTTTATTGATCGCCTGATCAAAGGCACGGTGGATCACCTGTCCAAGATTGACCAGGTCATTACCCAGGCCGCTCCCGAATGGCCGATTGAGCAGATCACGTCGGCGGATCGCGCGATCCTGCGGCTTGGCCTCTATGAATTGCTTTTCGGGGATCACGCGGAAGTGCCTCCGAAAGTCGCGATCAATGAGGCGATTGAGCTTGCCAAGTCATTCGGCGGTGAATCGTCGGGGAGATTTGTAAACGGCGTGCTCGGCACAGTGTATCGCGAAATGGGGGAGCCGGGCAAAGAATATCCAAAGAGAGACGAATCGGCGCATAAGATCAATGATCAGATAAACAAGACTGACAATGTCAAAGAATAATCCGGAGGGGCTTGAGAAATCGCTCGGGCTTAGCTTTCGCAATAAAGACCTGCTCCTGCAGGCGCTTACGCACCGTTCGTATCTGAACGAAAACCCCGACTCGCGTACGGGGCATAATGAGCGTCTGGAATTTTTGGGAGACGCGGTGCTTGAGCTTGTGGTGACCGAGGCACTTTACGAAAAATTTCCTGACAAGCCCGAAGGCGATCTGACAAGTTTTCGCGCGGCTTTGGTCAATGCCAAGATGCTGTCGGATGTTGCCGTAGACATCAAGATCAATGATTTTCTTCTCCTCTCGCGCGGAGAGGCAAAAGACGTCGGCCGCGCTCGGCAGTACATCCTTGCCAATGCCATGGAGGCTCTGATAGGTGCTATACATCTTGATCAAGGGTATGACGCCGCGCGCGATTTCATCGCGCGCGTCATACTTTCGCGTACGAACGAAATGCTTGAGAAAAAGCTCTACAAAGACCCCAAATCGCTTTTCCAAGAAGAAGCGCAGGAGCGCGTCAGCGTGACGCCGGTCTACGAAGTGATGCGTGAGTGGGGGCCGGATCACGACAAGCATTTCGTGGTCGGCGTGTATCTTGGCAAAGATATGGTCGCCGAAGGCGAAGGACCGAGCAAGCAGTCCGCACAGGAAGAAGCCGCACGCAATGGTCTTGCCGCCAAAAGCTGGGGTTAAGATAATTGGGACGATGCCGTTTTGTTATTGTGGCAGCCTTTTTGTAGCATCTCATCCAAGATGCCTCTTAAAAACATTATGAATCAAATACAACGCGATCTCACATATCGTCTCGACGCAGTACAATCGGTATGCGAACAATATGGCACCCAAAGCGAAATGTGCCAACAGTCAGTATAGCTTTGGGAATTGCAACACGCGGCGAATGTACGTTCTGTTCAGATGCCTTCTTATATAGATCGGATTGGAACTACAAGTAATATTTTATTAGTCTTCTCGTTGTGGAATTTATTTTATACTTTAGATTCTTGAAATATAAAACAGTAAAACAGAAAAAATAAGCAAAATAGAAGATTAATTCTATAGACGTTTGTCCGCTTACGCCAACTATAGGGTATACGTTGACAAGGACATGTACTTTTATGAGACCCGGCCTCGTAAACTACGTAAACTCTTGTGCGCGATAAGCAGATATCCCTATGAGACCCGATCTCATAGGGATATAAATTACTCATCAATCGGTTCCAGAGCGATATCGCGAATCGTATCAAGTTGCATTTCTTTGAGAAGTTGCAGGGTCGTTGCTTGGTATTGCTTCGGCTTGCCGAAGACATCCGTAAGGAATGCCCTCTGCGTCACAGAAGGAAAATTCTTCCTTCCTATGTAATCAGGAAAACTGCTCCATCGGTAATTTTCAAGGAATTTCATTGCTTCTTGCGGCTTGGTAAGTTCGCGTTGTCGCCATGTCGGAAATTTCAAATCAAGAGGATTTGCGTGAATATAGAATGGGAGATGAATAAAGTGAGCTTCTCGCGTGACATGCACTGAACGGAAAGATCCCTGGAAGAGCGTGCCGACGCGTTGATATTTTTTGTTGAAGTACATGGCATACCCTACACCAAGTTTATGCATGAATTTACTTATCCCACTCTCCGTTACCTGTCTTAAGAGAAGATGATAGTGGTTAGGCATAAGCACGAAAGCGAGAATTTCTACAGTACATTCCCTCTTCTTTATAATCCTATGAGATCGGGTCTCATAGGATTGGAGGAACGGTTTTTTGAAATGGAGAAGCGTAGCGGGCGCTTCATCGTTAAATTCGTAGAGATCGTGAATAAAGCGGAAATAATCGGCATGGTGAAGAAAGATATTGCGTTTTTCTACACCGCGATTACAGATGTGGTAAATCTGGTCTTCTGCAAAATTTACTTTTCTCCGAGGCATATCCCTATTCTATGAGATCGGGTCTCATAGCGTCAAGGTGTTTGACGATGCAAAGAGTAAAGGCATATCATAGGCGGTATGTATCTCAAGAAATTAGAGATTTCGGGATTTAAATCGTTTGCAAAAACGACTGTTTTGGAATTTCCGTCGCGGATTGTGGCGGTGGTAGGCCCCAACGGCTCGGGCAAATCCAATATCGCGGAGAGCATACGCTGGGTGCTCGGCGAGCAGTCTATGAAAATGCTCCGCGGCAAAAAGGGTGAGGATCTGATATGGAATGGATCAGCTGAAACGCCGCGCATGGGCAAGGCATCCGTGACGCTGTTTTTTGATAACCGCGACGGCGCAATCCCGATTGAATTTGACGAGGTGGCGCTGGGGCGCAAGATTTTCCGGGACGGCAGTAATGAATACTTGCTCAACGGCTCTGCCGTGCGGCTCAAAGATGTGGTGGAGCTTGGCGCGCGTCTGGGTCTTGGCGAGGCAAAGCACAATCTCATCGGCCAGGGCGAAGTGGATCGTATCTTGCTTGCAGGCGCGCGCGACCGGCGCGAGATGCTGGAGGAGGCACTTGGCCTTCGTGTGTATCAGCTGAAAAAAAACGAGGCCGAGCGCAAGCTTGACGCAACAGTGCGCAATCTTGAGCAAGTGGAGGGGCTTTTGCGCGAGATTACGCCGCATTTGAAATTTTTGAAAACGCAGGCGCGGCGCGCCGAGATGCGGGGCGAGATGACGCGCGAACTTGCTGCAATGCAGGCGGTGTATTTTGTGCGCGAGGAGCGCGCGATCGCGGCGGATGTGTCCGCGGCCGCAAAAGCCGCAGCCCCCCTGCTTGAAAAGCGCGATTTACTTAAGCGAGAGATCAGAAAAGCGGAGCAGGAGATCGTGTTGGCGGAGCGTACGTTAGCACCCGCAAAACCGGAGGAGCGGATCGTCTCAAAACTTGGAGAATTGCAGGAGCGGCGGCGGGAATACGAACGGGAGCTTGGCAGACTTGAGGGCAAGCGCGATGCGGGTGCTATCGCGCGTCCTGCCGCGCGGCCGGACGATATGCGCGACCTGGGTAATGAGATGCGGCAATTCATCAATGAAGTGCGCGCGGTGATTGAGGACGAGGAAGATTCCGATGCTCTGCGCGCACAGCTCCGCGCGCTTCTGGAAGACATAGAAAGCGTACTGGATGACGCGGAGGGCGGCGGGAGAGTCTCGCACGGAGGAGAGTCTCATGTGGGCGGGGGTGAATTTGACGCTCCGATACGCGCTTTGCAGGAGAAACTCGCCCTGCTGGGTGACGAAATCGCCAAAGCCGAGCAGTTGGATGTTGCCATGCGCGAGGCGTCGCGCACAGGATACGAGACGATCCGTGCGCAGGATATGGCACTCCGTGCTTTGCGCGATCAGGAGCGCGAAGTGATGCTGGCGCTTGAGCGGCTGAAGTTTGAGGAGGGGCGTCTCCACGAGCGCGAGGAAGTGTACGCGCACGAGTGGCGCGAAATGGGTCACGACGGGACTGCGGCAGGGGCGAGTGAAGACTACCCCGACATGCCGCAGGAAGAGCTTCGCCGCAAGATTGAGCGTATGCGGCTGAAGCTTGAAGAAATCGGAGGAATTGATGAATCCATTGCCAAGGAATATGAGGAGACGGAAACGCGGCATGCGTTTTTGGAGCGCGAACTTGGAGACTTGAAGTCCGCGCATGCTTCCCTCAAGACCTTGATTAAAGAGCTTGATACCCGGGTGCGGCAGGATTTTAAGGAAGGGTTTGCAAAAATAAAATCTGAATTCCACGATTATTTCAAGATCATTTTCAATGGGGGATCGGCGCGGTTGAGTATCGTGAGACAAGAGACAAGCGACAAGGAAGCGAGCGAAGGCATGGAGGGCGAAGAAAAAAATGAAGAGGAGGGGATAGAAATAGATGTGGATCTGCCGCGAAAACGCATCAAGGGACTTGCGATGCTCTCGGGCGGCGAGCGGGCGCTGACGGCCGTAGCGTTGCTTTTTGCGATTGCCGCAGTGAATCCCCCGCCGTTTCTGGTGCTGGATGAAACCGATGCGGCACTGGACGAAGCCAATTCGCGCCGCTATGCGTCCATTTTACAAGAGCTTGCCAAGAAAACCCAGCTTGTCGTAATCACACACAATCGCGAAACCATGCAGTGCGCGGGAGTGCTTTATGGCGTTACGATGGGCGACGACGGCACCTCGCGCCTCTTGTCGCTCAAGCTGGAAGACGCAAAAGAGTACACGAACCGTTGACTTTTCGGGCGGTTTTGTCTAGTATTTCCATACCATGTTAATGATCAGATTTCAGAGGGTGGGGAGGAAGAACGATCCGGCGTTTCGGCTGATGCTTACAGAAAAGCACTCAAAGCCAAAATCCGGGGGTATTGAATTGCTCGGCTCATATCACCCGAAGACAAAAGAAACCGTTTTGAAAAACGACCGGATTTTGTACTGGATGAGCAAGGGCGCCCAGGCGTCTCCGACTGCGCAGAATCTTCTGATCGCAAAAGGCGTCATACAGGGCAAGAAAATCCATGTCGTGAAAGCGGCAAAGAAAGCCGCAGAGCCAGCGCCGGTTGCATAGTGCACAGGGGAAGGAATACGATTCAGATACATTACTGATTTTCAGAAAGGTCGAACAGAAAATCCATTGCACAGCTTTCAGGAATCGGCATTCGGATACGCGCGCAATTGCACGGCGACGAGTGCGGAGACTTGAAGCACAGATACCGTATGGCACAAATGCCACAGGACCAGGAGTTTCTTGATTTTATGGTACGCGCGCTCGTGGATAATCCCGACGCAGTGAAGACCGAGCGCAAGGTTGACGAGATGGGGGTATTGCTTACTCTCACCGTGGATCCGGTCTTCATGGGCAAGATCATCGGGCGCAGCGGCCAGACCGCAAAAGCGATCCGTTCGCTTCTGCGCGTGGTCGGCATCAAAAATAACGCTCGGGTGAATCTCAAAATTGAGGAGCCCGAAGGCGGCCGTGGCCCGCGCATGATGCGCCCCGACGAGGCACCGCGAAATGAGGCGCCGCGAACACATGAGAGTCAGCCGCGCGTGATGCGCGACATTGACGATGTCGTGGATGACCTTAAGATTTGATCAAAGCGCAGACACACGCGGATATAAACGCGGACTGACGCAGACAAAAAACGAAATATCGCAAAACCCCCCGACTTGAGTCGGGGGGTTTTTGATTTGGAGGAAGCATATGTGATACGGTACTTATATGCGTTTTGATACGATTACTATCTTTCCGCAGATGATTGATGCGTATATGAACGAATCAATCATCAAGCGCGCGCGGGAGAAAAAACTTATTGAATCGTATGCGCACAACCTACGCGACTTTAGCGCGGATAAAAAGCACAAAAAAGTGGATGACCGGCCGTATGGTGGAGGGGCTGGCATGGTGCTTGGCGTGGAGGCTCTCTCGCGCGCGCTTGTCAAAATCCCCAAGAAGAAAAGACAGCTTGTCGTGCTTTTTTCGGCGGCGGGGAGACAATTTGACGCCGCAATCGCCGCGCGATGGGCAAAAAAGTACGATCAGATCGTGATGATCGCAGGCAGATACGAGGGCGTGGATGAACGTATCGTAAAAGTCCTACAAGCTACCTGCCTACCGGACAGGCAGGCAAACTACCTGCGTACCCGACAGGCAGGCAACCTACAAACTGTTTCCATCGGGCCATACGTGCTGACCGGAGGCGAGCTTCCGGCGCTCGTGGTGATTGATGCGGTGGCACGGCACATCCCGGGAGTGCTCGGGAGCCACGAATCGCTTGAGGAAAAGCGTCACGGGATTGGCGTACCTGTCTATACGCGGCCGGAAGTTTTCACATGGCGCGGCAGGCAATATCGCGTACCCAAAATACTGCTCTCTGGAGATCAGAAAAAAATCGCCGAGTGGCGTGCCAAACGCAAAATAAAATAATCAAGTCTTGTTAAATATCCCTCACAAGTAAGAGCCTTTTGAAGACTGCCTGCAACGCTCTTGACAGGATCTGCACGCGGGCATACGATAGGTGAACTATTGAATTGAGGCTCACACCCTCCTTCGGAGTTCACAAGGCTTCGTAGAAAACAATTTACAACGAGTTGTCCCGATGTTGTCCAAATCTTTGATTTGGTGACAACATTGAGGATCCCGATATAGTCGGGACCTGATTTTGAGAGGAGTTGTCGCCTTTGCAAAATCAACACCCACGCAAGCGCCTTTCATAAGGGAGTTTGCGTGGCTGTTGTTTTTTCTGAAGAGTGCCGGACGGATTGCCATTTGAAAAAAGAACCCAGTATATCAACTTTAGCGGTCGCCCAAGGCGACGCGAACGGATGTTGCCAAAGTTGTATTACTGGGAGAATGACAACAGATGAAAAAGCAATACGCGTTTTTTCAGCTGTTCCGACTATTACTGATCAGGGTGAAAACCCAGATCGCCGGTGCATACTGCCTTCGGCAGTAGCACCTTTATTGAGGATTTGATCCTGGTCCAGGATGAACGCTGGCGGCGTGGATAAGGCATGCAAGTCGAACGGGATTAGTTTGCGATTACATCAAGAGCTAGTCTAGTGGCGAACGAGTTAGTAATACCCTGGTACTTCCCCTTGAGTCGGGCATAACGAGCCGAAAGGTTCGCTAATTCCCGATAGTTCTCGCAAGAGTAAAGCCCAGCCCTACTTTTGAATTTTATAGTATGATAAGCGTATGTGGTGTGTATATGTGATTCAGCATACTGAAACCAGACAGCATTATATCGGTTCTACCTCTGATTTGACGAAGAGAGTCGATCAGCATAATCAGGGTATGACAAAGGCCACACAGAGAAAAGATGGTCGTTGGATACTGATCTATGCCGAAGCGTACAGAAGCAAGCAAGATGCGCAGAGGAGAGAACAAATGCTGAAACACCATGGTAACGCGAAACAGAAATTATTTCTCCGTATACGAAATAGTTTTCTTGAAGTTCAAAAGTAGAGCTGGGCGCTTGAGGAAAGGCCTAGGTCCTATCAGCTAGTTGGCGGGGTAATGGCCCACCAAGGCTATGACGGGTAGGGGGCGTGAGAGCGCGACCCCCAACGACGAGACTGAGACACGGCTCGTACACCTACGGGTGGCAGCAGTCAAGAACATTCGACAATGGGCGAAAGCCTGATCGAGCGACGCCGCGTGCAGGAAGAAGGCCTTCGGGTTGTAAACTGCTTTTAACTGGGAAGAAGCCCGCCCAGATTTTTGGGTCAGTGCGCTTCAGGGTTTTAGGCAAGAATTGCATGGCAACTCACTAATCAATTATGCGGTTCTACTCAAAAACCTGGGCGGGTTGACGGTACCAGTTGAATAAGACGCTGCAAACTTCGTGCCAGCCCGCCTAAATTTTAGGCGAAGGCTGGAAATGGTGCGAAGTGCCGGTAGTAATATCGGCAGAGAAAATCTCGCTATATGCTGGAACACCTCATCGTGTCCGCGGAATTCTCCGGTGCATGCCGGAGCGCATGATGAGACAATCAGCAGGCAACCTGCGAAAGCAGAGAGTCCCCAGAGACTACACGCGAGACTCCCCGGTGAGGGGATGGTGATATAGTCCACAAACTGATCGCCGAACATCTGAACGGGCCAGCCCGCCTAAATTTTGGGCGAGTGCGGCCGTACGATGTTTCGATCGAGCAGACATACTTGATCGATCATCTGTTCATGTTTTGGTTAGCGGTATATGAAATATCGCCCAAAACTTAGGCGGGCCAGCAGCCGCGGTAATACGAAGGCGTCAAGCGTTGTCCGGATTTATTGGGCGTAAAGGGTCTCCAGTCGGTTTTGTTAGTCGGGCGTTAAATCCCGCTGCCCAACGGCGGGGCCGCGTCCGAAACGGCCGAACTCGAGGTACGGAGAGGCACACGGAACGGTAGGTGTAGGGGTGAAATCCGTTGATATCTACCGGAACACCAGAGGCGAAGGCGGTGTGCTGGCCGTATCCTGACGATCATGAGACGAAAGCGTGGGGAGAGAAGAGGATTAGATACCCTCGTATTCCACGCCCTAAACGATGCGCGCTCGCTGTGGGAAGTATCGACCCTTTCCGTGGCTTAGCTAACGCGTTAAGCGCGCCGCCTGGGAAGTACGGCCGCAAGGCTAAAACTCAAAGGAATAGACGGGAGCTCGCACAAGCGGTGGTCCATGCGGTTCAATTCGATGGCGACCGAGGAACCTCACCAGGGTTTGAAATGGCAGTGAAATGCGGGGGAAACTCTGCATGTCTTACAAGGACACTGTCACAGGTGCTGCACGGTCCTCGTCAGTTCGTGATGTGAATTGTTCCCTTCAGTGGGGTAACGAACGCAACCCTCGTCGCGTGTTACAAGTGTCACGCGAGACTGCCCCCGTTCAGGGGGAGGAAGGCGGGGATGACGCGAGATCAGCGTGGCCCTCCGATACC
>Ga0209542_10003167_pt1 | contig 35488 bp, 30 predicted proteins | sample RifCSPhighO2_01_FD_184028 | JGI IMG/M metagenome (GOLD analysis project Ga0209542, IMG submission 184028) | Soil microbial communities from Rifle, Colorado - Rifle CSP2_plank highO2_0.1 (SPAdes) (version 2) | ecosystem: Environmental > Terrestrial > Deep subsurface > Rock core/Sediment ...
ATCAGATTGGAAGAAGAGGCGCAAAAAAATTATTTGGAGAATTTTTGCAGGTCTTTTATTTTATCGGTTTTTTCCCAAGGAAGATTCAAGTCCTGCCTTCCAAAATGTCCATAGGTGGCGGTTTGACGGTAGATTGGGCGTTTTAAATCAAGGGTTTTGATAATTCCTGCAGGACTCATGTCAAAGACTGCGCGGATCGCTTTTTCAATACGACTATCGTCAATTTTGCCTGTACCAAAAGTCGTAACATGTATCGATACGGGTTCCGGATATCCAATTGCATAAGCAAGCTGTATTTCACATTTGTCCGCCAAGCCTGCAGCCACCACATTTTTGGCAATATAACGGGCCATATAAGCACCGCTTCGGTCCTGCTTGTTAGGAACTTTACCGCTAAAGGCTCCGCCACCATGTCTTGCCATTCCGCCATAAGTATCAACAATTATCTTTCTTCCGGTTACTCCGGTATCTCCTTGAGGTCCGCCGGTAACAAATTTGCCGGTTTCATTAATATAAATTTTTATCCTGTTATTGAATAGCTTACCGCAAATAGGTTTTATAACATGCTTGATAATATCTGCGCGGATTTTTTTGTAAGGAATTCCGTCGTCATGTTGTGCTGCAACAACTACTGTTTCGATGCCAACAGGCTTGTCATTCTCATACTCAACTGTAATTTGGGTTTTACCATCAGGCCGAAGATATGGAATTATCTTCTTTTTTCGCACTTCTGCCAAGCGTCTGGCCATTTTATGGGCAAGCATAATGGGAAGAGGCATAAGTTCCGGAGTTTCCCGACAGGCATATCCCACCATCATTCCCTGATCTCCTGCGCCTTGTGCCTTATGCAAGGCTTTTTTAGGATTTTCTCCCTGAGCGATATCTTTGCTTTGCTCATGAATAACGCTTACCACGGAGCAGCTTTTGTAATCAATTCCGTAATCAGCATTAGTGTAGCCGATATCCTTAAGAACATTGCGTACTACCGATTGAACATCAACATAGGTTTTGGTAGTAATTTCTCCTCCTACCAGAACCATGCCGGTTGTCGTAAATACTTCGCAGCAACAGGCAGAATCCGGATCATCTTTCAAAACAGCATCCAATACTGCATCTGCAATCTGGTCGCAGATTTTGTCAGGATGGCCTTCGGTTACGGATTCCGATGTAAAATATCTCTTCATTAATTTAGTAATTATAAAGTAAGCGTATATTGTAAATCAAGCTTTTTAGTTTTGCTTACATTTTTAAAAAAGTTTTCATTGGTATATTCCCGTTGTCTAGTCTACGAAACAAACACAATTATTTATTAACGTTCTACGTCTTTTCTTTTAAAGCCCGTATATTCTCTTTTCTTAAAAACAAGTTTTGCTCCGCCAATGAATCGATATTTTCTTCTATTGTAATCATCTTCTACTTTCCTTTTTCTCTTATCAATTAAGTCCAAAAAGAGAGAATTTTCATCCATCTTTTTTGCAACATACGCAATTGTGTTTTTCCCTACCTTTAAAGTCTTTGCTATGTCTTCAAAAGTTATTCCTTCCTTTATGCATTCAGCGATAAGTATTCTTCTTCCAATTTTGAGTTTTTCATCATGAGTTAATAATCCTTTTATTATTTCTTCAACTTCCTCTCCATTTTTTGCTGCAAGAAATGCGTCTCTCAGTCGATTAAAAGTCTCATAAATGTCGTCTTTGGTTAAAAATTTATATCTTCTCATTCAAATCCGTTGTCTAGTCTACGATACAAAACTAAACATGTAAACATTTTATAAATAAAATGTAATTTATGCAAATACGGAGAACGCGTAATATCTATAGATAATTTATAAAAAAATAGTTTTTCTAGAATATTTTATTTATTTTGCTTGCTGAGCATGTTGCAATGCTTCGGTGCTATTCCAAAGTACAATCAAAGGACTTAGAAATCTACGTGTTTCTGACCGGGGTTTTCCTAATGCTTCAACAAATTCTTTTCTTACCCTACGCTTAGCAAGAATACTCCCTTTTTTCAGACGTAAAGAGAAGATAATTCTTTCGTGTGTTTCGTCAACTGCCAATCCTTCATGTTTCGCTAATGTAAATGATGTGCCATGTGATTTACCATCCCATTTGGTTGTATCCACTTCAGAAATGCTAGAAAAATCTTCATATAAGAATGTTTTTAGTCGTGTAATATTGGATAAAATTTCAGCTGTTGTAGGCATAGCTGTATATTAGTTTAACTTATTTTAAAAAGCAAATGCCGAAGGCTAAAAGTAAACGTTTAAAACTATTTTGAGAGTTCTTGGAGCCTTTTCAGCAGATATTCTTTATTGTTTTTTGAGAGATCTTCGTCAACTTCGAGGAAGAGTTTCTGGAGAATGTCTCCGATTTTGGGTCCGGGTTTAATCTTAAGTTCTTTTATAATATCGTTTCCGTCAATTGCCAAATCATTGATTGAAAATGGAGCGGGTTTTAATTGATCTTCAATTCTTTTTTTGAATAATTTTAATCTCCAGCTTTCTGCAGTTTGCGTTCCTCCTCCAAGCCGATCGCCAATTCTTAAATCCATCATATCTTTTACATTTTCAACACCAATTCTTCTGATAAATCTTCTTATGCCTGCATCTGATAATTTTTCATCCACTGTGAACATATGCCAGCGGATCAAATTTACGATTTTATCTCTTTCTTTCCCGGAAAATTTTAAGCGGTCGCAGATTTTTCTTGCAATGTTTGCGCCGGCAATCTCATGATTATAGAAAATTACAAGTCCTTCCTCATCTTTGCTCATGACTTTGGGTTTTCCTACATCGTGCAAAAGCGCTGCGAATTTAATAACAGGATCTGTTGACGGACAGAATTTTAAAGACAAGACATTGTGAGTGAAAACATCATCGACATGATGACGACCCGGCCTTTTCTGGGAGATTCCAATTCCTTCAATTAATTCCGGCACAATATAGTTCAAAAGATTAGACTCTTTTAACAATAGGACGCCTTCGTATGCAAATTCGCTTGCTAAAATTCTCAAAAGCTCAATCCTAATTCTTTCTCCTGAAACTTCATTAATAAGGGAAGCATCCGCTAATATCTCTTTCCATGTTTTTTCTTCAATTGTGAAGGAGAACTCGGTTGCAATTCTGATTGCACGCAGAAGTCTTAACGCGTCTTCTTTAAATCTTGCTTTCGGATTTCCAACTGCTTTTATTATTTTATTTTTAATATCATCTTGTCCTTGATAGGGATCAATTAAAATAGCGTCTAGCGTCGAGCGTTTAGCGTCTAGTTTGAGGGCGATGGAGTTAATTGTAAAGTCTCGTCTTGCCAGATCTTCTTCAATTGTTTTTCCCCATTCGACACTATCAGGCCTTCGTTTGTCGCTATAACCTTTTTCCGTTCTGAATGTTGTTATTTCTATTATCTTTTTGTCGACAGGAACACCAACTGTTCCAAATTTATTATCATAAAATGCTTTAGGAAAAATTTTCAATAAAGCATCAGGGGTTGCATTTGTAGTCATATCCCAGTCTTTTACAGGTTTTTTTAAGAGCATATTCCGAACACAGCCACCGACGAAATATACTTCAAAATTAGCGCTTTGAACCTTTCTGTATATCCGTAAGGCCTCTTCTGGAATAAGTTTTATCATGCTGCTATAGTATAGCAAGTGAAGTTCAAAGTTCAAAATTCAAAGTTCAAAATTGAGAAAAAAGAATCAGGCATCAAAGATTTAATTAATATCCTTTTGGTAAATCGAGGAGCTAAAACAAAAAAAGAAATTGAGGAGTTTTTGAATCCAAAACTTAAAAATGTAAGTACTAATAGCGTTGGAATTAATAAAAAGCAATTAAGCAAAGCGGTTTCGAGGATTCAAAATGCAATTAAGAATAAAGAAAATATAGTTGTTTTTGGTGATTATGATGTGGATGGAATTTGCGGTACGGCAATTCTTTGGGAAACTCTCAATTCATTGGGAGCAAAAGTAATGCCATATATCCCGCACAGAATTGATGAGGGATACGGCCTATCCCTTGCGGGAATCTCAAATCTCAAATCTCAAATCTCAAATGTTAGATTAATAATAACAGTGGACAATGGGATCGTGGCAAATAAGGCTGTTGATTTTGCGAATGATCAGGATATTGACGTAATCATTACAGATCATCATGTCCCATCGAAAGTCTTGCCAAAAGCATTCGCAACTGTCCATACGACAAAGCTTTGCGGTACCGGCGTTGCTTACATTTTATCTCAAGAGATCCAGAAAATACTTAATACTAAATACTTAATACATAATACTCATCTGGAGTTGGTGGCGTTGGCGACAGTTGCGGATTTGGTTCCTTTGAAAGGGGCAAATAGGACATTGTTAAAGTTTGGTTTGGAGCAACTTCAAAAAACTACAAGGCGTGGCCTTTTGGAACTATTTAAAGAGGCGGGTTTGCAAAAAGATGCCATTGGTGTTTATGAGATAGGGCACATGATTGCGCCCCGTCTTAATGCCATGGGAAGACTTGAATACGCAATGGACAGTCTTCGTTTAATTTGCACAAACAATAAAAAAAGAGCAGAAGACCTCGCTTACTTGTTGGGAAGTACCAATAAGGAAAGGCAAGATCTAACACTGCAAAATGTTTTGCACGCCATAGAAAGAGTTAAAAAGCAAAAATCCAAAGTCAAAAATTTATTATTTATTGTTCATGAGAGTTATGAGCAGGGAGTAATTGGATTAGTTGCCGGGAAATTGGTCGAGGAGTTTTATAAACCGGCAATTGTTGTTTCCAAAGGGGAAAGATACAGTAAGGCATCGGCAAGGTCCGTAAGTGGTTTTAATATTATTGAATTTATCAGAAGCGCTTCGGAGTTGTTGGTAGATGCGGGGGGACATCCAATGGCTGCCGGATTTACTGTTGAGACAACGAAACTCTTGAAGCTTCAGAAAGTCCTAGAGGAAAAAGCGGAATTGATACTTACCGAAGATTTGCTTATCCGCAGTCTTAAAATTGATTGCGAATTGCCTTTGGAATTTATTGATATAAATTTATACGAATCTTTGCAAAAACTTGCGCCTTTTGGCATGGGCAATCCCGAGCCCGTGTTTATTAGTAGAAATGTCGTTATTGAAGACATAAGGTTGGTGGGCATGGAAGGAAAACATCTTAAGATAAATGTCAAATGTCAAATGTCAAATGTCAAATTTAGCGCGATTGGGTTTGGGATGGGAAAGATGTTTTCCAAAATTAAAATCGGCGATAGAATTGATATTGCTTATACAATTGACATAAATGAATGGAATGGAGAGCAAAGACTACAATTGAAAATTAAAGATATAATGAATTAACGCCTACCGATACTTGTTCTTCCTGTTATTCTTGATGTGTCAACTCCGCTTCTTGTTCTTGCCCCTTCCCTAAGAATATATCTTTGCGCATGAGTTAAAGTGCGTTCGGATCTAAGTTGTTTATCTTTAGAAAATTTAATGTCAACGCTCTCTGCGTAGGGTCTCGGTATTCGAACAAAGGGATTTCCGACAGCCAATCTGATTGCGCCAATAGGTTGCGCTCCAGCGGCATGTTCGTCACCCCTATCAACAAGTTCCCCGTAAGGACTCGTTCTTGAATGCATTTGGGAACCTGTTTCTATATGATTCATAAAAGTGCTTTATAAGATTGCAATTGAAAATTAAAGATATAAAATAAAATTTATTTATTGCTTTTGATTTATAATGGGCAATGGATACAGTCTTGTGGGCACCATAGGAATTTTAACTTTTGTCCCCGAATGGACAATATGATTAGGGTCTATCCTCTTTCTTTCTCCCTCAGACATAGGTCTCCATGGTCCAAAGAGAATCTCATGGTTAATTCTTGCAGCAGGCTGTTTTTCATTCATATGTAAAAAATTAAAATCGCTTTTGTGCGATTAAACAAAGTTTAGACTATATTTACAAGCTTAGCTTGACAAATAACTGACAGCAATCTGACAGTATTTTGTAATCTAGATTACAACTTTACAGAATAGCCATAATCTTGTCAAGTTCAGCCGCTTAATGTACAATATCGATAATGCGAACATTAATCTCGGAAACAATCCATAAAACAAATGAAAAAGTTACAGTTGAGGGATGGATTCATCTTAGGCGGGATCATGGCAAGCTTGTGTTCTTGAGTCTTCGGGACAGATCGGGATTTCTCCAAGTAGTTGTAAATGCCAAAGTGTCGTCAGTCGCTTACGAAGCAGCAAAAGAAATACGACCAGAGTTTGCAGTTGAAATTGAAGGTATAGTGAAAAAACGCCCAGAAAATGCCATAGATAAGAATTCGGCTGCGGGTTTGGTTGAACTTGAAGCCCAAAAAATTACGGTTTTGTCAAAAGCAGAAATTTTGCCTTTTGATATGGGAGGAAAAGACCTTAATCTCGAACTCCCGACACTTTTGGATCATCGGGGCTTGACTTTGCGTCATCCTAAAATTGCTGCTATTTTTAAAGTGCAAGAAACTGTTATAGATTCTTTTCGACAGGCTTGCAAGGAAAAAGGTTTTACGGAATTTCAGTCTCCTGTAATTATCCCTCAAGGAGCAGAAGGCGGATCCGAGGTTTTTGAAATTAAATATTTTGACCGCAAAGCTTATCTGGCTCAAAGTCCGCAGTTTTATAAGCAAATTATGGTCGGAGTTTTTGAAAGAGTTTTTACTGTAAACAAAACATTAAGAGCAGAGCCGTCAGTTACAACAAGGCATTTAACAGAAGCAACCACTTTGGATGCGGAATTTGGCTTTATTGAGAATTGGCTTGATGTGATGGATATGGCAGAATATGTAATTAAATTTATGATTGATAAAGTCAGCAGTCGAAATGCTGATATTCTTCAGATGCATGGCGCAACTGTCCCTAAAATCTCTGCAAAAATACCAAGAATAAAATTGCGGGAAGCGCAGGAAATAATATTTAAAAGGACGAAAAGAGATAACCGGCAGGAACCGGATTTACAGCCGGAAGATGAACGGGAAATTTGCAGATGGGCATTGGAAGAAAAAAGTTCTGATTTAGTTTTTGTTACCCACTATCCTGTTGCAAAAAGACCTTTTTACACATTTGAAGATCCAGAAGATTTAGGATATACATTAAGCTTTGACTTAATCGGGCGGGGAACAGAATGGATGACGGGCGGACAGAGAATAAATGATTACAATAAATTAGTTGAGAATGCCAAAAAAAGAGGAATAGATTTGAAGAAAAGCGAAATTTATCTTCAGGCATTCAGATACGGAATGCCTCCTGAAGGTGGATTTTCTTTTGGGAGCGAAAGGGTAACTATGCATATTTTGGAACTTAAGAATGTTCGGGAGGCGAGTCTTTTTCCTCGGGATATGGAGAGGGTAGATGAAAGGTTTTCCCATTAATTTTTTCAAAAAGAAAAGAAGGTATATTCTATATGCGTTTACCTCATTGTGTCTTTTAATTTTATTAAGCAGCGCCTTTCTGGATGTGGCTTTAAGGTACTACATTTTTGATAAAAAGATAAGGAAATTTCCTCTTAGTTTGTCTTATTCGTCATATCCTGTTTTTAAATTTCCAATTAATCCTGATATAACCGCAAAAGCCGTAGTTGTGATGGATAATGATTCGAAAGTTGTGCTTTTTTCAAAAAATCCAAATCTTTTATTCTCTATGGCATCAACCACAAAAATTATAACAGCATTAGTTGCTTTAGATTTTTACAAAATGGAAGATATATTAGAAATAAAAACAGAAAATGTTGAAGGGATAAATGTTGGATTTAGAATTGGAGAAAGATTAAATTTCTTAGATGTTTTGTATGCCATGCTGCTTCCGTCAGGTAATGATGCGGCATTCGCCCTAGCCCAAAATTATCCGGGTGAAGAAATAGAATTCGTAAAGAAGATGAATGAGAAAGCCAAGATTCTTAATCTTAAAAGTACTAATTTCGCAGACTCGATAGGTCTTGAGGACAGCCGCGATTATACCACTCCTCTGGATCTGGCTAAACTAGCGTCGGAAGCTTTGAAAAATAAAATATTTGCGCAAATTGTTGCAACAAAGACTGTAGAAATTTCTAATTTGGCAGGAAAAAAATATTTGCTTAAAAATTTGAATAAATTATTGGGAACACAAGGAGTAAATGGTATAAAAACAGGAACTACGGAAGAAGCGGGTCAGGTTTTGGTTACCTCAAAAACAGAAGTAGACAGCAAGGGTAAAAAACATACCCTTATTATTGTAGTCATGAATAGTCTGGACCGCTTTTGGGATACAAGCAAGCTCTTATATCTATTATCAGGAAATATTAATTACTTATCCATCCATCCTTAACAGCAGAAATATAGGCTATAAAGTTATTTTCTCCGGAGAAAATAAAAATTGGCATTAGGAAATTCTGCTGCGTTTCTCCTATATAGTATCCCATTAGAACATTTTTAATGACAATCTCGGTTGCATTTTCCGGTTTGGATATAATGTATGCCTGACCTTTTTTTAATTCCGAAAATGCAATATCTGCGGATTTTATTGCGTATTCAGATGAAATATCGGAAATAGTTTTATGGAAATATCTGGCATCCACTACTTTTAATTGATTGTTTTCTTTTCCAACCATAAAGCTAATGGTTGATTGAGTGCCTTTTTCGTAATACATCGAAAGGCCGTTTAAATCTTTTTGAAAAAAGTCAACTCTTGCAATTTTTGCGTTTGAGATTTTGGATGTCGGAATAAGTTCACTTTTTTTTATTGAATAAAAGGTTATTTTTGTTTTTTCCTGATCAAGATCGTCAGACATCAAGGACATGTCTGAGAGAAATGATTTAGCCAGATCAATTACATTTTTCTGTTCGTTTTGCTCATCAGAATTGATTAATGTTTGCAGAGACGGAGTTACCAGGTAGGGTGAGGAAAGCGTAAAATCAGACGAAAAAATATTTATAATTATTCTTCTCTGAAGACCTGATCCTTGATCAACCCATTGATATATATCTTCTGCTATTCGAGTTCCTTTGGATGTAAAGCCAATTTGAGCAACTTTTTCTTCTGTTCTATCAAGCGCAAGTAAGTTTGGAGGATTTGCAGCTATTTTATGTACTTTTGATCTGTCGGGAAAGTTTGGGAGGAAGCCGGTAAGAGTATCAAGGGAATAGGTGACATTCTCTTTTTGCTGATTCGGAAAAGAAATTGACTGTAATTTGCCGAATGATGCCGCAGGCGCAGGCGGGGGAGTTAAACCGTCTTTAATAATCGTTACAAGCCTTATGCCTATCAAAAAAATGAAAATTATAACTAAGGAAATTCCTCCCCATTTCAGAATGATTTTCGCTTCCTCTTTCGTTTTGTTAAGGGTAGGCATACCTTGAGTATAAAGAAAAATTCAAGTACAATCAATACATTGAAGTTATGGTTAGAGTTAGAATTGCGCCAAGCCCTACAGGAATTCCGCATATTGGCAATACAAGGACAGCTTTATTCAATTATCTTTTTGCAAAGCATAATAAGGGTGATTTTATCGTGCGAATTGAAGATACTGATCGGACCCGTATCGTTCCCGAAGCAAAAGAGGCAATTTTTGAAATTCTTACTTGGTTGGGTATTGGGTGGGATGAACAATATACTCAATCGGAAAGAAAAAATATCTACAAAGAGCATGCTGGCCAGCTTTTAAGGGAGGGACTTGCTTATGAAGATGAAGGGGCAGTTCGGTATAAAATTCCAATCAATCGGGAAATCTCATGGATAGATGCAATAGGCGATAAGAAAATTACTTTCAAAACAAATATTATCGAGGATTTTGTGATTCTTAAGTCTGATGGATTTCCAACATATCATTTGGCAAATACTGTTGACGATCATCTTATGAATATTTCCCATGTAATCCGCGGAGACGAATGGATTTCTTCAACCCCAAAACATATTTTGCTGTACGAAGCATTTGGCTGGAAACTGCCTATTTTTGCTCATTTACCCATTATATTGGGTCCTGATAAAACAAAATTATCCAAAAGACACGGAGCAAAGTCAGTATTGGATTTAAAAGAAGAAGGATATCTGAAAGAAGCTCTCATAAATTTTATGGGGCTTTTAGGGTGGAGTCATCCAAAAGAAAAAGAAATATTTTCCATGCAAGAATTGACAGAAGTTTTTGAGTTAAAAGATGTCGGAACGGTTGCTCCGATTTTTGATTTACAAAAATTAACTTGGATGAACGGAGAGTACATTAGAATGATGGATGATGAAGTATTAATATCTACGCTTTCGGATTTTTATAAAGATGATAAGGATGTATTATCTGTTTTAAAAACAAACCCCAAAACCATAGGTCTTATAATTGGTCTCGCAAAAATGCGTATGAAAACCTTGGCAGAGTTTAAGGATTTCGTCTTGCCGAAAATGCCTGAACTATCGGCTGAGGAAAAAAATATTGCCAAAACTCTGTTGGAAAAATTTTCAGTAATCAAAAATTGGAATAAAGAAGCAATCCTTTCTGCAATGAAAGAAGTTCTAAGTACGCATAAAGCAAAAGGAAGTATTTTATATAAGATTACAACAGGTTTTGAAAAAGGATTGCCTCTTCCTGAGTCTTTGGAAATATTAGGAAAAGAAAAAACACTAGAGAGAATTAAAGGGGCATCTCAATAATTATGATGAAGCTTGCTAAGGCGATATCTTTCTTTCTGGGTCCTGTTTTCATCTTATTTCCCGTGCCGTTTATTTTGGTTTTAAAATTTAGTCAGAATTATTACCATGCTCTTAAATGGGCTGTATTTTCCTACGCTTTTATATTAGCTGTTGCTATATTTGTAATTATCGGAGTAATTCTAGGAATGTTTTCCAATTTTGATATTTCCAAAAGAGAACAAAGACCTCAGCTTTTTGCCTTTTGCGCATTTGCCATATTTTGCTATTCTCTAGCTCTTATTGTTTTGAATGGTCCAAGAGTTTTGTTTATTGCGCTTTTCGCCATTACTTTCGGCTTGATAGCTATAGTAATCGTTAATAAATGGATTAAGGCAAGCATACATCTTGCAGCTGCCACTTCAGTTGCCATCTTTATCGGAATTGTTTATGGAGGATATTATTTTTTGCTGCTTTTTCTAATTCCTATTCTTGCATGGGCTCGAGTTAAAACAAAAGAACATACGGCTATGGAAACCATAATTGGAACTATTTTAGGATTAGTGATAACATTAGTTGTGTATTTTATCAGCAGACGATTGTTTTATTTAGGGTAATTTATGTAAATATATGGATACGATTTACAGCAAATCGCTTATAAAATCTTTTGGATATGCGCTTGAAGGGCTTTGGCATGCGTTAAAATGTAACCGCAATTTAAGAATAGATTTTTTAATCGCTGTAACAGTTATTTTGTTAAGCTTGTATTTCCATGTAAGTCCTTTTGAAATGGGCATCCTGGGAGTAATGATTTTGCTTGTTATTTCTTCAGAAATGATAAACACTTCGATAGAGGAAATGGTTAATCTTATTACTCAAGAACACAAAAAAGAAGCGAAAATCGCTAAAGATGTAGCAGCAGGAATGGTTTTGGTAGCAGCAGGAGGGTCAGTAATTGTCGGCGTCCTGATATTCGCACCATATATATTGAGATTATTGTATTAAAGAGAAAGCGGAAACAAGCAGGAATACCCCTGTTATGTCAAGCGCCAAAGACAATAAGATAAATTGATAGTTTTTTATTTTGGTCAGCCCCATTAAGCTTATCCCTAATTCATCAGGAAAAGGAGATGCGATAATAATTGCGCCAACTATAGGCAGACTCCATCTGAAATATTTATGATACATCAATCTGGTAAAATGTCTGCCTCCCAGCCTATTATAAATAGGCGTAATCTCCTTAATCAAATCGCCTTTGAAAAAACGAAAGAGCACGAAATCCGCAACAGCTCCGCCTATTCCTGCAATTATAGCTATTTCTAGCGGGGGTAATGTTTTTGTTAAATCCGAAAGCATTAATATGCCAAGAGCGGCAGTTGAAGCTGATACATAAAGTATGCCTGCAATAAAAGATCCGAGAATGGGAATATGCTTAAGGTTAAAAAGGCTATCGTTTAGAAAATTGTATTTAGACAAAAAAATTGTTAAAAGGATGCTTATAAAGATAAGGGTAATGCCTTTGTACTTGTAGTTTCTAATCCGCTTCACATGTCTAGTATATCAGAATTATGAGGAAAATTTAAAATTAAGCTTAACAGTCTTCCTAAAAGATGGGATTTTTATCGATTTTAGCATGGTTCTTAATTTAAAAGATTTATTGAAAATACGGTGAACCTTAGAAGCTAATTGCTTGCTGTTTCCATGTTTTATTACATGAAGATAATATATGGCAGCAAAAATACCTATAAACATTATCGCAATCGAAAGAAGGAAAAGGGTAAGCATAACTAAAATACTGCTTTTAATCGCAAGAACAAATAGTCCTGTAATAGTTATGAATAACACTGTCCATATTGCCAATAATTCTGTATTTGCATTATGTAAAGCAAAGTCTTTTTTAAGGGAACACAGCCATTTAATCGTCAAAGTCGATAGGCTTTTTCTATGCAATAAGAATTTTTCGGCTATGCTTTGATATATATTTTTCATGAAAGAATATTCTACCACATTAAGCCTATAATGTCAAGCTGGATTGAGGTGTTTATTCCTCTTCCCCGAATACCCTGAAGCAAGCTTCGAGGAGCTTCATTGCATACCTTCCATGAAAGTTAGAGCGATGCCTTTTTTGTCTATTCTTCCTGTCCGTCCGATTCTATGAATATATACCTCGTACGATTCAGGCATGTCATAATTGATAACATGACTGACATCAGGAATATCTAGGCCTCGTGAAGCAACATCTGTTCCCAGAAGTATTTGAATTTCGTTTGACTTAAATGCATCCAAAGTTCTCTGGCGCTGATTCTGTCTTTTGTTTCCGTGAATCGCGCCTGCTTTAAATCCCCGTCTCACTAATTCATCTGTTAATTTTTGTACTCCCCATTTTGTGCGCCCAAAAATAAGAACTTTTTCAAATCCGGGCGTTCTTAGTAAATCATGTAGCTTGTCAACTTTATTTTGCCCTCTTTCAATTCTGATAATCTCCTGTTCGATATTCTCCGCTGTTTCCTGTTTTTTCACAGATACAGTGATTGGATTTTTAACAAAATTCTGCAAAATATCTTTTACTTTTCCTGAAATAGTTGCCGAGAAGAAAAGAGATTGCCGTTGTGGCGCAAGAAGAGAAATAAAATACTTAATGTCTTTTATAAAACCTATATCAACCATACGGTCTGCTTCGTCCAAAACAACATTGCAGAATTCCGATAGATTTAAAATTCTTGTTTCAATCAGGTCTTTTAATCGACCGGGCGTGCCTATTACGAAATGCGGTTTTTGACGAAGCTGGGAAATCTGCTTTCCCATATTTGCTCCGCCAATACAAAGTACCGCATAAATTCCTAATCCCCTAGCAAAACCACGCAATTCATCATGAATTTGCAGAACTAATTCATGGGTTGGGGCTACGATTAGAACTCTTTCGGTTTTGTTTCTAAAAACTTTGTCAACCAATGGGATTAAAAAAGCAGCGGTTTTTCCGGTTCCGGTGTTGGCAATGCCAATAACATCCCGCCCTTCAATTATGGAATGAATCACTTGATCCTGAATTGGAGTTGGGACTGTGTATCCCTTAAGTTTTATATTTTCCAAAACTTGCGGGGAAATTTTGAAATCGTCAAATTTATTGGTCGGAACATAATCTATTTCCGGCTGCGTAAGTTTAATCTCATTCGCAGCTTTAGTTGCCGCAATTGCAGCAACTAATTCGTTATTTGGCATTATTTTTTGAGGGAACTTCCGAAAACCCCTGCTAAAACCTCTTCCAAAGTTTTTTCTCGGGCCTCCGGGATTAAATCTTCGCTTATCCATATTTTAAAGGAATAAAACTGCCTAAATAAGAATTTGAAGCTCGAGTAGGAGAAAAGATGCGAGCCTAATCAGAACTTTTCAAAATTAAGCAGATTTATTTCTTCAATCTGCCAGACTTATACTCTATATTATACCAAAAATCAGCTCCAAAGTCAACAGCTTAAAATTTCGGTTCCGCTTTTTACAGCCTCATCGACTTTAATCGCTACCTCTTCGCCCTTTTTTCCCAAAGTCACAGGTTTGTGCTCAAGCTGCATTGACTCTATGGTTTGCTCAAAAGACTTGTCGCCTTTTGTAAATTTGACTTTATCTCCCACTTTTAAAATCTTTTCGAGTTTTACTACCGCAACTCCTATTTTATCGTAGTAGTGAATAACCTTGCCAATCAAATCCTTTTTGCTCATCGCTCTCACCCCCTTTACTTTTTACAACAGCATCTTTACTTTAGTACTATATAATTCATGTGTCAATAGATATTTCAAGCTCTTTTTTTAAATATTCGATAGTTTCGGGTTTATAAATAGAACATGTTAGGACTTTTTTGCCTTTTTTCTTTAAAATCTTTACATTTTTCTTAATTTGCTCTTCATCAACGAGATCGATTTTAGTGAATAGAATAATCTCGGGCTTGTCCAATAATGAGGCATTATATTGTTCAAATTCCTTACGGACAGTTGAGTATGCTTTTTGTACATCTTCTGCGGAAGAATCTATGCAGTGAACTAGAACTTTAGTCTTCTCAATATGTTTCAAAAATTCAACTCCCAAGCCTTTGCCTTTGGATGCTCCTTCAATAAGACCCGGAATATCAGCAATAGTATATTTTCCCAACATTCCGATGTTTGGTTCAAGAGTTGTGAATGGATAGCTGCCTATTTTCGGAGTTGCATTAGTTAAAACAGAAAGAAGACTGCTTTTGCCTGCATTTGGCAATCCGATTAATCCAATATCAGCAATTAGCCTTAGTTCCAGAAATAATTTTTTCTCTTCTCCTACGGTTCCTTTTTCCGCATATCTTGGCGCCTGATTGGTAGCAGATCTGAATTCGGTATTTCCCCGTCCGCCTTTTCCGCCTTTTGCGATTAGAATAGGAGTTTTGGTATCAATTATTTCAATTATGCGACCCGAAACATTGTCAGTTACTCTTGTGCCAGGAGGTAGAAAAATGGTTAAATGTTTAGCATTTTTCCCAAATAATTTTTTGTGTTTGCCTGGGACGCCACTTTGAGCTTCAATCCTTTTCTTAAAACGGAATTCACGGAGGTCATTAATGTTAGTTGATCCCTGAAAATATATATTTCCTCCATTGCCGCCGTTGCCCCCATCCGGTCCGCCTTTGGCTGTCATCTCATTGCGCAAAAAAGTCGCAGCCCCATCTCCGCCATTCCCAGCCTTAACAATCAAATTAATATTATCAACCAACATAGTCCGTCGAAGATCTCCTGGGGAACATTGTACCATTTTTGATTGTAGTAGGAGAAGTTATTTGATAAAATTGATGTTACATTGCCGGATCATCTAATGGTAGGATGGTGGACTCTGAATCCACCCATTTTGGTTCGAATCCAAGTCCGGCAGCATTGGTAATAAAAAAATTTGCGGGATAAAGTAAGATAGTAAATTGCGGATGTTATGAAGAAAATTATCTATATATCGTTTTTTTCTTTTTTTGTCTTAATGCCCTTTTTGTATTTTACTTATAGCCCGTTTACAGCATTTTTGAATACATATATTTACTTTTCTTCTTGCGATGCCCCTTTGAATTATAGGATAGGGTTCATTGATTCACGATTCAATATCGCGCAGGACGAATTTCTGCAAGACATCAAGGATGGAGAAGCAATTTGGGAAAATATTAATGCCAAAAATATGTTCGATTATGATGCTCAAGGGGAATTAAGCTTTAATCTAAAGTATGACAATAGACAGTCCCTGAATACTCAAATTGGAGAGCTTGAGGGAAAATTAGACAATGGAAAGTCAATTTTAGAGTCCAATATTGAAGATTACGAAAATCTGGTTGATCAATTTAACCAGAGACGCAAAAACTCAAACGAGAAAATATCCTATTGGAATAGTCAGGGAGGGGCTTCGCCCGAAGAGTTTGATAAGCTTGTCAAGGAACAGCAGGAGATTAGGCTGGAGGAGCAGAAATTAAATGAGATGTCGGGCAACTTAAATCTTTCAACCACACACTATAATACCCAAGTCGGAGAACTGAATGCAACAGTAGATTCATTTAAGAAAGAGTTGAGTCTTCGTCCGGAAGAGGGTTTGTATGACGGAAAAGAACAAGAAATTACAATTTATATAACTTCAAGCAAAAATGAGCTTATTCATACTCTAGCTCATGAAATGGGACATGCATTGGGAATCAAGCATATGTCAAACTCAAAATCAATCATGTTTCCTTTCTCAACGCAGGAAATAACAGCATCATCAGAAGATGAAGAAGCCTTAAGGATTGTCTGTCAAAAGCAAAACAAATTTAAAGTCTTCGCGGTAAATCTCTATTCCCGATTTCAAGATATTGTCCAGTCTTTTCCGACAGACAACAGCAGGGCTGGAGTAAAAGAAGCAGCAAAAGTAATTAAAGTTATCGATGGGGATACAGTCATGGTTTTAATGAATAACAAGGAGGAAGTGGTTCGGCTTATTGGCATTGACACTCCGGAAGTGCTGGATGAAAGAAAGCCCGTTCAATGTTTTGGTAAGCAAGCCAGCGATAAAGCAAAAGAAGTCTTGAATGGGAAAATAATTGAACTTGAAGATGATTCAACGCAAAGCAACAGGGATGAATACGGACGGCTTCTGCGTTATATTCTTCTTAATAATTTAAACTTTAACAAGCTGATGATTGATGGAGGCTTTGCGCGCGAGTACACATTTAAGAACAATTTCTATAAACATCAATCCGAATTTACAAAAGCAGAAAAAAAGGCAAGGGAAAGTAAAATCGGTCTTTGGTCAAAATGCAGCAAATAGTTTTAAGCGTTGACTAGAACCACTTCTTGAATATAAAAACAACAAGCATAGCCATAGTAGTAAAAATCATAATGAGCATTAATTTCCAGAAGAAAAAATGATCGTCGGCAAAAGGCAGATTCAAATTCATGCCGTAGATACTTGCCAATAGGTTTAATGGCAGAATAATTGCCGAGAAAATGGTTAGAACTTTAATAATCTGATTTGAGTGGGCAGAGAGAAGCGATTCATTGCTTTCAGAAATTCCTCCGATAAGCTCCTGATTGTCTTCAACTCTGTCCATAATTTTTCGTAAATGATCTAGGATATTTCCCCAGAAAGGCTGCATTGCTCCATTAAAATCCTTATATCGTCCCTCTTTGAGTCCATCAAATAGGGGCAGAATAGGTTTAATCATTGTATGAAATACCACCAAATTTCTTCTAGTTGCCGAGATATCTTCCAAGGTTTTTTGAGATTGCTTGCTCTCTAAGTCTTTGTCGATCCTATCTATTGTAGTTGTGATTTCATTAATTGCGGGAAAACAATCGTTAATTAAAGCATCTATAATTTTGTAGGTAAGAAATACTGATCCTTGGGACATATATTCCGTACGGTTATGGATAGTCTTTTGACAAAGACTAAAAATATGGTTAATTTGAGGAAGATCGTCCGCATGAAGAACGATAACATATTCCTTTGAAATAAAAAAATTAACATAGCTGCTTACTAATCTTCTTTTTTTTGTATGCATATAAAGGGTAGGAATATGTACTCCATATTGATGAGAATTTTGAGGAACAGTTTCGCTAAAAAGAGGGAAGCGCAGAACAACAAGGGTATATCTTTTGTGGTCTTCTATTTTTGGTACCTGCGTTCTATGAGTATAATCATCTAAATTAAGGGAATTGAAGTAATAAGTATTTTTGAGGTACTTCATCTCAAAATCTGTGGGTTTGGCTACATTTATAAAGGAAAGTCCCTGAAAGCTGACAGTTTGAATATTCATATTCTTATGTATATATTAAATTCTAGACCGAACTCTGCAATTGTCAATCCCCTTTTTAAGCAAACCTATTATAGGCCATTGACAATTAGCAGATGGTATGATAGATTGCTAATAGTTCGATAAACTCACTATGGAAAAATTAATCCCATTAATTCCGATTCGAGACGGCGTAATTTTTCCCAACACAGATTCGGTTTTAACTTTTGGCAGGCCGAAAAGTCTGGCAGCTTTGGAATCATCTTTTAGCAGCGAAAGAATTGTATGTTTCGTACTTCAAAAAAACTCCAAGCTTAATGATCCAAATCCTTCGGATTTACATAGTGTTGGAACATTGTCCCGCATTGAGCGTATGACTCGAACAGAGGGAGAGATAATTGCACAAGTTCGGGGAATTTCCAGAGTTAGAATAGTTTCCGTTGAAGATCAAAATTCCTATTTCGTGGCAAAAATAGTTGAAATTCCGGATGTTGTTGATAACAGTCCTGAAATTAAAGCTTTGTGCAATCATCTGACAAATGAATTCAGACGCGCTATGAATTTAGGAAAGACAGTTGATTTTTTGGTGTTTATGAATATCATGTCTGATAATTCACCATATGAATTTGCAGATCTTATTGCTTCGGTTTTAGACATAAAGCCTCAAGAGCGCCAAGAATTATTGGAGATTAATGATGTTAGAAAAAGACTGGAAAAGATAACTGAAATTCTTGCAAAAGAGCTGAAGATATTAGAATTGGAAAAACGCATTGCTTCAAAAACTCAAGAAAGATTTGAAAAAGGAGCGCGGGAGGCAATACTGCGAGAAAGGCTTAAAACTATAGAAAAAGAACTTGGCGATGAGGATGAAGGCGGAACAAGCGAAATTTTGGACAAGATTAAAAAAGCCAAAATGCCTCAAGAAATTGAAGAAAAAGCAAGAAAAGAAGTTAAAAAGTTATCGCAGATGGCTCAATTTAATCCAGAAGCAGGATATATTAGAAATTATTTAGAGTGGCTAGTTTCTCTTCCATGGGACATCAAAAGCAAAAACAATGTTGATATAGCTAATGCGGAAAAAATTCTGGATGAAGATCACTATGGATTGACAAAGGCGAAAGAAAGAATAGTAGAATATTTGGCTGTTCACAAATTATCGGGAAAAATGAAAGGGCCGATACTTTGCTTTGCGGGTCCTCCTGGTGTTGGTAAAACATCAATCGGCAAATCTATCGCCAGAGCGCTAGGTAGAAAATTTGTCAGAGTATCTCTTGGGGGCATAAGAGATGAGGCGGAAATAAGAGGACATAGAAGAACTTATGTTGGAGCACTTCCCGGACGAATAATTCAGGGAATAAAAGATGCGGGTACCCGTAATCCTGTTTTTATGCTTGATGAAATTGATAAGGTGGGAACGGATTTCAGAGGGGACCCATCATCTGCTCTTCTGGAAGCCTTAGATCCTGAACAAAACAATCAGTTTTCAGACCATTATCTTGAAGTTCCTTTTGATCTGTCGGATGTAATGTTTGTTACAACTGCAAATGTTTTAGACACAATTCCGCCCGCTCTTAAAGATCGCTTGGAAGTGATAACTTTTGCAGGCTATACTCATGATGAGAAATTTAAAATTGCCCATGATTTTCTCTTAAAAAAACAAATAGAAAATCATGGTTTAACTCCAGAGAAAGTTGAAATTACAGATGAGGCAATCCGTTTTGTTATAGAGCACTATACAAGAGAAGCCGGAGTTAGGAGTTTGGAAAGACAAATTTCGGCAATCTTGAGGAAAGTTGCAAAGTTGGTGGCAGAAGGCAAAGAAGAAAAAGTAAAGGTTACAGAAAAAGAAGTTATAAAGTATCTGGGTCCTATTAAGGTTAGTTCAACGCTTGTTGAGAAAAAAGATGAGGTTGGTATGTCCACAGGTTTGGCATGGACAGAAGCGGGAGGAGATATTTTGTTTATTGAAGTAGCTCTGATGCCTGGCAAAGGAAACCTTATTCTTACAGGCCAGCTTGGCGATGTAATGAAGGAATCTTGTCAGGCGGCAATGTCCTATATCAGGGCCCGGGCAGATCAATTTGGTTTATCGGACAAGTTTTATCAGAAAATCGATGTTCATGTGCATGTTCCCGAAGGCGCAGTTCCCAAGGATGGTCCGTCGGCCGGCATCGCGATAACTTCCGCAATAATATCTGCTCTTACGAAAATTCCCGTTAACAGAAGAGTAGGAATGACAGGAGAAATTACTCTGCGAGGGAGAGTTATGGAAATAGGAGGGCTTAAGGAAAAAGTTATTGCGGCTCATAGGGCAGGATTAAAAACAATCATTATTCCAAAAGATAATAAAAAAGACTTGATAGAATTGCCTAAAGAAGTTATGAAGGATTTAAGCTTTAAATTCGTGTCCCATATGGATGAAGTAATAGGCATTGCTCTTAAAAGGCAGCTGAGATTAGGTCAAGCAGCCGTAGGTTCCGTAGGGCATCGGGAACATCTCCAAGCCGTCCTCCACGCATAGTTTTTGTCGTGATTAGAAAGAAATTAAATGCAGGATCATTTTTGTCCTTACAGCTGTTGCATACAAAGGTTTATTCATTCTTTGTCGAAAATACTGTTTTAAAATAATAAACAAATTCCTTGCGCTTTACAAAAGATTTACAGAGAATACAATAGTATTCTTACCTTTTGGAACGCGAATACCTCGAAAAGCAAAATCGGTTAGTAATATTTTTGCTTTCTGAGTTGTACCGGTATTGTGATTATAAATTTTAGCTTTCCATGTGGGATAATAAGAATCAACAAATACCAAAAATCCTTCGCCGGGATTTTCCGTTTCTAAGAATATATTATTTTCGCTGTATGTAATTCTCGTAACTTTTCCTTCTGACCAATTCGTAGGTAAATTTGAGCATCCGTCCTTTTCTTCAATAAATGCCTTCAGACGCAGATTGGTTTGGGAATAAAACATTTTTCTGATAACCATTTCTTTTTCCGGGAGACACTCGGTAGTATTTACAAAAAATGCCCTGGGAAATGCAAGTGGATTATTGTAAACAATGGTTTTTCCTTCGGAAAAGACTTTTTTTATTTTATTCGATTCAGATTTTGACCGACTTATGAAGTATTTTACTCCTAAAAAGTCTGCCAGTTTTGAATCGATATTATGGGGAATGATAATTCTAGAAAATGGGAAAGGCGGTGATATATCCGGTTTATTACGCTCGAGTGCCGTTATAAGCTCAGCGTATCTTAGTAGATATAGCGAATCATATCCGTCAACGCTTTGAATTTTATACATAATTGAAAAGTTCGGCGGGAAAGTGGGGGAGTCATCGGTCATAATCCTTGAAAGTCCCAGATTTTTTTGCAGAAATGAAATGGTTTTTGTTTGCGGATAAAGAAATGACTCTTGAGTAAATGGGTTGAATTTAAGACTAAATCTTATAAGTTCTGCAGCTGTTAATGAAATTACAAGCAGCAAGAAAATGTGATAGCTATTTTTTCTTCCGAACAAAAACTTAGTGCGAGTAATATTTTGAAGATGAGGATATGCAAGAAACAATAATGCGAACGAAATGCTAATAAATAGAGCTGTAGGCAAATATGTATTTTTTCTTGCAATCAACATCTGCGAAGAGGAATCAAGCCTCATGATAATTACCAGCCAGATGGTTAAAAATAGAAATGCAAATATGAGTATTGGATAAAGAACTTTCTTTTTATGAGTAAGTATGTAATCGAGTCCATAAGCCGCAAGAACTGCCAAGCCAAAATCGATAACGAATAGAAGGCGGGTTGGCTGAGAGGTTGAAAGATATGGAATTTCTAGAATAAAGGGTATTTGGGAAATGCCTGTTGGTAAGGCAAAGGTCATCGCAAGAAGGACAAGGAATGCAAAAAAACGAACGACTGCGGCATTTCTGTAATATAGTATTGCAGCAAAAGCCATAAGAAGCGGAAAAATGCCGATATATCCAACAAACTCTCCATAATTAAATGTACCCCAATAATTTAAAGTTGCAGGGTTGCCGAAAAAATCAGGTGAGAGAAACTGGACTATATGTTTCCAAGGGATGAACCACCCGGGATTATTTATCCAATTTGCCTGATCAAAACTTCTGCCTGAAAGAGAAATAAATTGGATCGTTGGGATGAGCTGAATTGCTATTAGCAATATTACCATACTGAAACTAAGAAGTAGCCAATAGAGCGCTATTCTGTTTCTCTGCCTCATAAACCGCAAAAAAAAGTACAATACGGAAATCAAAAATACATAGAAGAAGATTTGAAGAAAGCCTGCCAGGAAAGAGGAAACAGTAGCAATGATAAGAATAATATTCCAAAGATAAATTTTTTTAGTTGTTTTTAGATGTTCAAAGATTTTATCTATTGAAAGGAGAATAAGCGGTAACCAAAGGCCGGTTTGAAATATTGTTCCCCACTCAAGCCACGACGTAGAGAATCCAGAAAACTGAAAAGCTATTGCTCCAAGCATGCAAGACATGAGTGAGAGTTTAAGGTTGCGAAGATATAAATAAAGAAATACGCCTGCTAAGACCATTTGAAGCAAAATTATAATGCTCCAGCCAAGAGGAAATGAAAAAAGAAAAAACACAATGTTTCCCGGATAAAACACCGCTGAGGAAAAATTTGCAAGGAGCGGAGTCCCGGAAAGAGAATAGGGATTCCAAATGGGCAGTTGAAGCCTTTTTTCCATGTCTATGGCAAGATTTCGCCACGGATACTGTGTTTTTATAGGGTCAGCCAATAAATAATTTTTATACGGAAAACCTCTTGGATAAATTCCTCTATAATAGTCAATGAATGGATTATAAAGTCCGATGATATTGTCTGAAGGGATTGGGAGTTGATGTTTTACAAAGAAGGGCGAAAAAAACAAGACTGCAACTAGAAGAACAAATCCAAGCGGTAATATGCGTTTCATAGTTTACTTCTATTTTACACGGTTTCGTGCAAATAAAAACCACTATGTTGGTAGCGCTTAGGGGATTCGAACCCCTGATATTTACCTTGAGAAGGTAACATCCTGGACCACTAGACCTGCCCGCAATGCCTTGAGTAGCCCCAAGGGGATTCGAACCCCTGATCTTCACCTTGAGAAGGTGACATCCTGGACCACTAGACGATGGGGCCATGCATGGTAGACAGGCGAAAGCGCCATATGCATTATTTTACTCTAAAATAAAACTCTAAACAAGCTTAATTGTCCTATTGCGCATTTTTTAGTATAATTTTAGGGTGAGTAAGATTTTTTTATCTGTGGTAATTCCGTCATATGATGAAATGGCGAATCTGCAAAAGGGGGTTTTGGATAAAGTCGAGCATTTTTTAAGCCAAAAAAAGTATTCTTACGAGGTAATAATTGTAGATGATGGGTCAACGGATGGCAGTGCTGAGTTTGTAAAACATTTTTGTGATGAGAATCCCCATTTTAGACTCATTGAAAATGCTCATTTGGGCAAGGCAGGCGCAGTGACAACCGGAATGCTTCATTCAAAAGGTGACCATATACTTTTTAGCGATATGGATCAGGCAACTCCGATAGAAGAAATTGATAAACTCTTGCCCTTTTTCAATGAAGGTTACGATATTATTATTGGTTCAAGAAAATCTCAAAGAAAAGGCGCGCCATGGACCAGAATATTCATGGCAAAAGGAATGGTATTTTTGAGAACTGTCTTAGTTGGTATTCATGGAATTTCTGATACGCAGTGTGGATTTAAGATGTTTAAGAAGGAAGTTGCGCAAAAACTTTTCAAAATGATTAATAAATTACACGATAATTTCAGAGCGGTTTCCGGATCAAATGTCTCAGCGGGATTTGATGTTGAGCTTTTGTATCTTGCGGAAAATTTGGGATACAAAATTAAAGAAGTGCCTGTTAATTGGCTTTATGTTGAAACAAGAAGAGTTAATCCAATCAAGGATTCAATAGAAGGCTTTGTTGATCTTCTTAGGATAAAATTAAAAGCCTTAAAAGGGGAATACGATTGAAATTCAAAATTCAATCCGCCATGGGCGGATCAAAATTCAAAATTTTACCCATAGGATATTTAATGTCCGTAGTTGGGTTATTTTTTTATTCTTTTACGCAGGTAGATCTTAATCTGACATTGTCAGAGTGGTCGGTTTGGCAAGTTATTCAAAAATACTTCCAGCATATTGGTTATTTTCAAAGACCTCTTTCGAGCTTTCTATTTGTTGGAATTGCCTTGTCCCTTTTCTTTTTTTATTTAATGATTCTTCGTAGGGTTCATGAAAAAAAGATCGATAAGCAAACTATTTGGTTTTTGACAATTACAACTACGCTAATTTTAACTTTTTCATATAATGCATTCTCGTATGACCTTTTTAACTATATGTTCGATGCCAAAATTATTACATACTATAATCAAAATCCGTATGTCCATAAGGCTCTAGATTTTCCAGGAGATCCAATGCTTTCCTTTATGCATTGGACGCATAGGCTTTACCCTTATGGACCAACATGGCTTGGATTAACTGTGCCCCTATCCATTGGAATTAAATTTTTCTTACCAACATTTTTTCTTTTCAAGATACTGATGTCTTTGAGCTTTCTCGGAACTGTATTTTTTATTGGGAAAATTCTGCAAAAACTTTCATCAAAAGACGAACTGTTTGGCGTAGCTTTTTTTGCTCTAAATCCACTTGTTATCGTAGAAAGCCTCGTGTCTGCGCATAATGACATAGTGATGATGTTTTTTGCGATTTGGGCGTTATATTTATTAATGAGCAAAAAATATGTTCGTTCAATTATATTGTTCATCTTGTCGATTGGAGTCAAGTTTGCTACAGCTTTTCTAGTTCCGGTTTTTCTTCTAATTTATTTCTTCAAAAAAAGAAACAAAAGATTAAATTGGGAAATTTTATTTTCAGCGATCGCGATTCTAATGGTAGTTCCTGTAGTTTTAGCAACAATTAGAACTAGCTTTCAGCCTTGGTATCTTTTGAATTTATTGCCATTCGTTGAAAATAACTCAAAGAAATCTTATTTTTTTATTCCAAGTATAATTCTATCGCTATTTTCTCTGTTGCAATATCTCCCCTTTTTATATCTTGGAAATTGGGATATGCCTGTTCCCGTAATCCTGCTTTGGCTTACCATAAGTTCAATTTTTCTTTCTATTGTGATATCCTTAGGTTATGGCTTTCTTAAAAAAACACAAGCTTGAGTTTTTTGTCTTGGCGGTTCTAACATTAATATATTGTACCTCCCGCTTCTACAGTATTTTATCTTTGCCGATTTTTACAGATGAAGCAATTTATATCCGTTGGGCTCAAATTGCCAAACAGGATGCTTCTTGGCGCTTTATTTCCCTAACAGACGGCAAACAGCCGATGTTTATCTGGCTTATGATGATTTCTCTTCGTCTTATTGCTGACCCATTATTGGCTGGAAGAGTTGTGTCGGTTGGGGCAGGTTTTATGACTTTAATAGGCATGTATTTCTTGGGAAAAGAAATATTCAAGAGCAATAAAATCGGATTAATTTCAAGTTGCCTGTATGTAATTTTCCCAATGGCTTTGGTTTATGACAGAATGGCTCTTTACGATAGCCTTGTGGGCGCATTTGCTGTTTGGAGCCTATTTTTAATTATTCAATTTGCGCGAAAGGTTCGCTTGGACATAGCGTTAATTCTTGGAATGATTGCCGGAGGCGGAGTTTTAACAAAAACATCCGGTTTTTTCAGCATATATCTTCTTCCCTTATCGCTCATTTTATTTAATTGGAGCAAAGAGCAGATAAGGAACAGGTTGATAAAATGGTTAAGCTTGTTTTTTATTGCAGTTGCAATTACATACGGATTCTATTCGATCTTAAGACTTTCTCCGTTTTTCCATATTATTAACGAAAAAAATACAATTTTTGTTTATCCTCTCAGAGAATGGTTCGCTCATCCATTCGATTTTTTTATTGGTAATTGGAGAGCATTTTGGGATTGGGTAATTCGCTATATGACTTGGCCGCTTCTTGCTCTTGCAGTTGGATCTTTTTTCGTGAGTAGGTATTTTTTAAGAGAGAAAATAGTTCTTTTCTTGTGGTTTATTCTGCCAATTATTGCTTTGGGACTTTTCGGTAAAACATTGTATCCGCGTTTCATTTTTTTTATGATCTTATTCCTGCTTCCATTGATTGCGTTTTCTTTAGCAAATATAGAAATCAGAATTAAAAAGATTTCTTTATTCGTTATTTTTTGCGTTTTAGTTTTTTTACTTTCTATAAAAACAGATTATCTTATTTTGACAGATTTTGATAAAGCTTATATTCCGCAGTCAGACATAGATCAATATAGTAAGGGTTGGCCGGCAGGACAAGGAGTCAGGGAGTCTGTCAATTTTTTTGAAAACGAGGCTAAGAAAGGAAAAATATACATTGCAACACAGGGCACTTTTGGACTAATGCCGTTTGCCCTTGAGATATACCTCATTAATAACCCAAATATAAAAATAGAAGGGTACTGGCCTGTGGGAGATGTAATTCCAACGAAGGTAACTGAAGAGAGCAAGAAAAATCCTACTTATTTCCTTTTTTATCAGCCCTGTTCTTCTTGTGCATATACCGGAGCCGCTCCGGTTCAGTGGAATTTAAATTCGATCTTGCAAGTTAAAGGCGGGCAAAATAATTACACTAGTATTTATCGAATAAAATAAGATGAGAAGAAAGACAATTCTTGCTAGTCTTATATTTATAATAATATCTTTAGCTTTCTTTTATCCTCTCTTCAGAGGCAAAATTCCCTTTCCTGGAGATCTTCTTGTGGGCGAGTATGCTCCATACAATTCATATTCATTCTTGGGATACGCTCCTGGCGGATACCCAAACAAAGGTCAAGACTTTGATGTTATAAGGCTTTTATATCCGGACAAAGAATTTTCCATAAGAATGTTTAAGAATTTTGAGTTTCCGCTTTGGAATCCATATAACTTTTCCGGCAATCCTCATGCTGCAAGCTTACAGTCGGGATCATTTTATCCTTTAAATATATTATTCCTTTTTCTTCCATATATTGCCGCATGGACAATATTTATTGTGTTACAGCCAATTTTGACTGGAATATTTAGCTATCTATTTGCGCGAGAACTTAAATTGAGCACTAAGAGTTCGGTTTTCTCCGGTTTATTATTTGCGTTCTCTTCTTTTTCCATTGTGTGGATGGAATATGGAAATATCGGGCATTCTATAGTTTGGATGCCTTTTGCTATGTGGCTCACGCTTAAAAATCTTAGAAAGCCCACAGTATTAAAGTCTGTAGTAATTTCTTTATCTCTGGCTTTTGCAATTCTGGCAGGATATATTCAGATAGCGTTTTATGTGTTCGTTTTCTTATTGGGATTTATTATTTTTAATATATTTTTTGTTGATAGGGAGAGTAAATTAAAAAAGTTACTAATATTTTGTCCAATTTTTATTTTGTCCATATTGATTTCCGCAGTTCAATTGATTCCAATGCTGGAATTAATTTTTCAGTCAGCAAGAGCGCCATATTCCATATCGGCATTTCTAAATTTATTAATTCCTTCTTTCCACGCAATTGCCTTGCTTGTTCCTGATTTTTTCGGCAATCCTGCAACACGAAATTATTGGCTTAACGGTACATATATAGAGAGAGTTATGTATATTGGAATAATTCCGCTAATATTTATAATTTATGCTTTTTTCAAAAAACAATCGTCCCAATTCTGGTTTTTCGCTGTCAGCGCAGCCATAGTTTTATTATTATCCTTTGATACCCTTGTCGGAAGAATAATATATTCTTTTCAGTCTCCCTTTATCTCAACAGCTGTTCCAACCAGAATTATGTTTTTATTCGGTTTTTCTGCCAGTATGCTTGCTGGTTTTGGAATTGAAAGTTTTACAAAAAATCCAGAGAAGAAAATTTTCGTAAAAGCAATTGGCATATTGGGTTGCGTATACTTGTTTTTGTGGGCTTTTGTTTTTATAGCTCCGATAATCGTAAATTTTCCATGGATTCAAAATTTACAAATATCCAGAAGAAATCTGATTTTACCTACCGGAATTTTTTCCGTTGCTATGGGAGCTTTATTTATTAGTTTTCATGCTAATAAGTATAAAAAACTTATTATTATTTTTTTAATAATTCTGAGCTTGATGGATTTGTTTTACTTTTTTCACAAAATTACGCCTTTTGCGCCAAAAGAAGCTGTTTATCCGAATACCGAAGTATTATCAGAGCTAAAAAGAATACAAGGGATAGATCGTTCATGGGGATATGGAAGCGGATACATAAACACAAATTTACAAACATACGAAAAAATTTTCTCCACAGATGGATATAATGCTTTACATCTTAAAAGATATGGAGAGATTTTATCTTCTTCTAGGGACGGTAAAATTGCAAATTCTATTCCTAGATCGGATCCAATGATAGCTTCTGGTTATGGCGTAAATGACTTGAGGGAAAATAAATACCGTCAGCGCCTTTTGGATCTTTTGGGAATAAAATACATTTTTAATAAAGTTGATCCGTTAACTTGGGCAGAAAAAGCAGATAATCAAACATTTGATAGTTCTATTTATAAATTAATTTGGCAAAAATCACCTTGGCAGATTTACGAAAATATAAGCGCTTTACCCCGTGTTTTTTTAGCGTCAGGCTATGCGGTAGAGAAAGACAAAAATAAAATTATTCAAATGATTTTTGATGAGAATTTTGATTTGAGAAATAAAATCATTCTAGAAGAAGAAATATATCCAAAAATGAGCTTTTCAAATGACCAAAATGCAAGGGTTAAAATTAAAAAATATTCTCCGAATGAAATTGTTTTACAGACTGATGCCAAAACGAACATGATCTTATTTGTTTCGGATAATTATTATGAAGGCTGGAAAGTGAGCGTTGACGGGGAAAATGATAAGATATATAGAGCAGATTATTCTTTTAGAGCAGTGCCTATCTTGCAGGGAGAGCATGAGGTTGTTTTCTCATATTATCCCGAATCTTTTGATTTAGGCATTAAGATAAGTTTAATAACTTTAGCATTAATAATGTCATTTGCCATTCTATTGAGGTTAAAAAACTATTATGTTAAAAAATAAAAAGCTAACGACATATTTTCTGTTAGTCGCCATTTTTATACTCGCAGTTTTTTTTCGTTTCTATAACTTAAGCAATTTTCCTGTTGGGTTTCATCAGGATGAAGCTTCTCTTGGTTACAATGGCTATTCCTTAATATCGACCGGTAAAGATGATAATGGCAACACATTCCCTCTTTATATTGACATGTTTGGAGACAATAGGCCATCCGGCTATCACTATTTAACTATTATTCCGATAATGATTCTTGACTTAACGGAATTCGCCACCAGATTTCCGGGAGCATTATTTGGTTCAATAACTATTTTTGCTATTTATTTTCTAGCACAAGTAATTTTTAAAAATAGAGCAGTAAGTTTATTAAGCGCTTTTTTAATATCCATTTCGCCTTGGCACATTGTTTTGTCTCGTGCAAGTTCTGAAGCAGTTGTCGCGCTATTTTTTATTATTCTTGGATTTTCATTCCTAATGCTCGGATTAACTGAGAATAAGAACAAGTTTATTTTTTGGGGTGCAATTTTTGCGTCAGCTAGTTATTTTTTCTACCATACCCCTCGCGTATTTGTTCCATTGGCATTTTTAGTGTTTGCCGCCTTCTTTTTTCCTTTCTGGAAAAAAGAAGCAATACTTATTAGGGGAAAAATGCTATTTGTTTTTATTTTTCTGTGCGGTCTTGTTTTTTATTTAGTTTTTTTGGTGGGGGGAGGTACGGGAAGATATGTTCAAGTAAATATCTTCAATAATTTCGAAACGAAGTTTTTTATAGGTCAAGAACTCCAGGAAGATGCCCTAGCACATTCTCCGAAGTATGTATCAAGGATAGTCCACAATAAGATTACGAATTATTTAAGAGTTTTTTCAGATAATTATTTAGACTATCTTTCAGGTGACTTTTTGTTTACAAAAGGAGGTTTGCCAAATTGGTATAATGTTCCGCGAATGGGGCTAATGTATATTATTGAATTACCCTTTCTTATTTTCGGGTTTTACAAGCTAGCGAAAAGCAATAATAGGATGCATAAATTCCCTATAATTTGGCTGTTGGTTGCCCCTATTGTCCCTGCAGTTACTATGGATGACATACCAAATGTGAATAGGTCAATTATCATGTTGCCGGCTTTAGAAATTATTGTTACAGTTGGCTTTCTTAATGCAATGACCTTTTTTCATAAAAAGAAATCACTTTTTTTAGGATTAAGTGTTTTGCTATTCTTAGGAAATGTTTTTTATTTTAGTAATCAATATTTTGTTAATGCAGCGGTACATAATAACTGGTATAGGAATAATGGATTTTCAGAGATGATGAAAATAGTTAACGAAAATTACAATAAATACGATACTATTGCAATGTCTAAGTTCCAGGGCGGAATTTATCCTCTGGTCTTATTTTATTCAAAGTATAACCCCCAAACTTATCAGAAGGAGGGATCGCCGAAAAATAAAGATTATGGGGGATTTGGTAAATTCTTTTTTATGCCTCAAGATTGTCCTTCTCAAGCGGTAAGTAAAGCGTTAATTGGTAAACGGAATCTATATGTAGATAAAGGGGATTGTCCGTCAGATAAAGCTTTAAAGAATAAAAAATTTAAGTACATCAACAGGGAGGACGGATCGAGAGCGTTTAGGATTGTTTATGAATAACTTCTTAAATAAAAAATTGACAACGTATGCTGTTCTAATTTTAATAATTGCAGTTGGAGCATTTTTACGCTTCTATCAATTGGGAGTTAATCCGCCCTCTCTTGATTGGGATGAAGCGAGCATAGGATATAATGCTTATTCGATTCTTAAAACAGGTTCGGATGAGTACGGAAATAAATTTCCTTTAAGCATAAGATCTTTCGATGATTATAAACCAGCGTTATATGTTTATTTGGATATAATCCCTGTTTATTTATTTGGTCTGAATGAATTTGCAGTCAGATTTCCAGCTTTCATATTTGGGTTGCTTACGATTATCGCGGTCTATTTTTTAACCAAGGAAATTCTTGCTGGATGGGATAAAAAAAAGCAGGTAGCAATCTCACTTGTTGCGGCATTTTTTCTGGCAATTTCTCCCTGGCATTTGCAATTTTCCAGAGCAGCGTTCGAAGGTCAAATTGGGTTATTTTTTTTAATAACAGGTTTACTGTTCTTCCTAAAAGCAATTAAGGATGGAAGCTTCTTTTATCTTTCCAGTATTTTATTTTTGTTAAGCTTATACTCATATCACAGTTTTCGTCTGCTTGTTCCCTTACTTTTTCTAGCCCTTCTTATTGTGTTTTGGAAAAGCATTTTGAATTTTAAAAAACAAGCGATAATTTCCTCAATGATGTTTTTTCTCTTATCCTTTCCGATTTGGAGTAGTTTTTTGGGGGAAGCTATGGGAACGGGTGCCCGATTATCCATGGTTACTATTTTTTCAGACCCAACGGTTATAAATTCATCTATTGAAAGAATTGATTACGATAAAGCCAGCAACGATTATATTGGAACATTATTTCACAATAGGCGTGTAATTTATGCTTTGACAATTGCGAAGGGATACCTTGACCATTTTAACCCTGATTTCTTATTTATTCATGGAGATGGAGGCGTACAGCATCATGCAGTTGATATGGGAATGCTTTATCTTTGGGACCTGCCTTTTATTTTAGCTGGCGTATATTATTTATTGAGAAAACTTAATCGTTTTGTTTTAATTCTTTTTATAGCTTTTTTACTTGCTCCTTTTCCTGCTTCATTAACAACAGGTGTGCCTCATCCGGTAAGGGCGATCGGAATGATATTGGGATTTCATATTTTTGCAGCCGTAGGATTAATGTTTTTTTGGGAGAGAATAATGTTATTAAAAAATTTACTTGCTAGATTTGCGCTAATTTCTGTTGTTGGATTTCCCCTTATATTTAATTTTTCTTATTATTTACATCAGTATTATGTGCATACACCGGTTGAATATGGATATTTTTGGCAATATGGTAATAAAGAAGCGATAAGTTACGCAAAGGAAAATGAAGAAAAGTATAAAAATATTGTTATGACATATGAATATGACCAGCCTTACATTTATTATCTTTTCTACAATAAAATAGATCCTGCATGGTATCAGAAAAGTTGGGATTATAATAAGGATGGAACAGTTGATAGATTCAAGAGGGTAATCGGCAAGTATACATTTAGAAATATTGAATACGCAAGAGATATTGATATTCAGGATGCTCTCCTAATTGGTGCCCCAAGGGAAATACCGGATAGCGCAAAAATTATAAAAACCATAAAATTCCCAGATGGAAAAGTAGCCTTTAGAATTGTTAAGACATGAGAAGGATTGGGTTAATATCTTTATTTTCTTTACTAATTAGCGCTCCTATTATTCTGCCGTTTTTTCATACCGGATATTTTCCAACTCACGACGGTGAATGGGCGGTAGTAAGACTGGCAGATATGTTTCGCATGCTGCGTGACTTCCAGATTCCGGCGAGGTACAGCGGAGAGTTAAATTTCGGCTATGGTTATCCGTTGTTTAACTTTGCATATCCCTTCCCTTATTATTTAGGGATTGCGATACATTTTTTGGGATTTGGATTTGTAAATACGATAAAAATTATTTTTGCGGGAAGCGTTATTTTTTCGGCATTTTTTATGTTTTTGGCATCCAGAAATTTATGGAAAAATACTTGGGCAGGAATAATCTCGGCAATAATGTATATATATCTACCATATAGAATGGTTGATCTATATGTCAGAGGATCTATAGGAGAGTCACTTTCTTTTGCTTTATTCCCACTTTTATTTTATCTTTCGGTTAAATTAATTAAAAAATCTTCTGTCTTATTAATTAGTAGTATAGCCTTTGTAACAGGAGCTCTTATCATGACGCATAATATTATGGCTGTTCTTTTTATGCCGATTTTTATTGTGTTTTCGTTAAGTCAAATAATCTTAAAAAAAAGAAGAGCAATAAAGCCATTTGTCATAAGCATTGTCTTGAGTTTTGGATTGTCTGCTTTTTTCTGGGTCCCGGCTATTTTTGAAAAAAGCAATATTCTGCTTTCGCAAATACCTATTGCTGATCGAAGTTTATATTTTGCGACACTGAAGCAATTTATATTTCCAAAATGGGGATACGGTGTTCCCACAGACCCTGCCGGCTTTAGTTATCAATTGGGCTTAGCACACCTTGCAGCTTTTGCTTTTGCTATATTATCCCTATTGTTTTCCCTAATTAAAAACAAAAGATATCTCAAGGAGCATTTCATGAAAATCACAAGTATTTTAACTATTATTACGGTTTTTTTTGTTTTTTTGCTTTTCAAGCCTTCGGATTTTTTATGGAGGAATATTCCATTTTTGTCAGAAATTAATTATCCATGGATAACGCTAGGGATATTGGGATTTCTGGTTAGCTTATTGGCAGGGTCTTTGTTCAAGCATACTCTAGGAAAATACGTGGCGGTTTCCCTTGTGATAATTTCCGTATTTACTGTTTTGCCGTATGCAAAACCTGAATACTATTTCAATAAAGGAGACGATTATTATTTAACTAATGATGCTACGACAACTTCTTCCAATGAATTAATGCCATTATGGGTTAAAAAATTTACATTCCAAAGACCAGCAAAAAAAGTAGAAATAGCGGAAGGAGCAGGAACAGTAAGCAATACTTCTTATAATTCTAAAAAAATTATATTTGATGTTTTGGCAAAAGAAAATACTAAAATAAGGATAAATACAATTTATTATCCTGGTTGGAAGGCATATATCGACAATAAAGAAGTCCAGATTTTTTATGAAAATGAATATGGGGCTATAGATATTCTAATTCCTTCAGGAAAACATTTAGTTAAAGCAAACTTTACAGAAACTCCTCTTAGATTAATCAGCGATATAATTTCCGTATCAAGTTTTTTTGTACTTTTATTATTTATAATAAAAAGGAATAAATATGCGATTTCTTAAAAAGAATTACGGCTTGTTTATAGTTTTAATTTTGTCTTTTTGGGCAATTAAACCTTTTTTTATTTCAGGCTTTTTCCCGATGCATGATGATACTCAAGTCGCAAGAGTTTTTGAAATGGGAAAAATGCTAAAAAGCGGAGTGTTTCCTGTGCGATGGGTTCCGGATTTGGGTTATGGATACGGATATCCGATTTTTAATTTTTATGCCCCCATTGCCTATTACATAGGCGGAATTTTTATACTTTTGGGATTTGACGCTCTTTTAGCCACAAAATTAATGATGGCCTTAGGGGTTGTTTCAGCCGGTATTTTTATGTACTTTTTAGCAAGAGAATTTTTTGGAGAACTAGGTGGAATAGTTTCAGGTTTGTTTTATGTCTATGCGCCATATCATGCGGTTGACATTTATGTCAGGGGAGATGTAGCGGAATTTTATGCTTATGCATTTATACCCCTGATATTCTTAGGCTTCTACAAAGTTTTTCAATGTCTAAGGTCAGATGGATACCATACGGATAATTCAAAATTCAAAGTGCAAAATGCAAAATTGAAACTCAAAATTCAAAAGTTTGGAATAATTGGTTCTTTAGGTTTTGCAGGAATAATTCTTTCTCATAATTTAACTGCGCTTATGACAGTTCCATTTTTGATTACTTTTTGTTTGGCGTTTATTATTTTTTCAAAAAAAGAAACCCGCATGCTTAATGTTTTGCACTTAACGCTTTATATTTTTTTAGGTTTGGCAATCTCTGCGTTTTATTGGATACCGGCGCTTGCCGAAATGAAAAATACCAATATTTTATCTCAAATCGGGGGAGGCGCTGATTTTCGAGATCATTTTGTTTGCATTGAACAGCTTTGGACAAGTTCATGGGGTTTTGGAGGATCAACAGGAGGATGTATTGATGGAATGTCCTTTATGGTGGGTAAGTTGCATATTTCTTCTACGCTTCTGCTAATTCCTATTTTGATTTATGTGAAGTCCAAGCGTAAATATTTTAATAAAATATATTATTTAAGTATTTTTAGCATTGCTGGTTTTCTTATTTCTATTTTTCTAATGCTTGATGTATCTGGATTTTTATGGGAAGCAATTCCTGCGATGGCTTTTTTTCAATATCCATGGAGATTTCTAATTTTAGCCTCATTTTCTTCTTCTATACTTTCTGGAGCAATCGTTTTTCTTTTATCTCAATTTAAAATTAGATCTTATCTCACGGCATTTTTATTGGTGTTTCTTCTTATGTTTTTTAATCTCAAGTTTTTCGTTCCTCAAACTATTTTTTCGGCAGCTGCAAGCGATTTTACAAATGATAAAATTCTTAAGTGGACTGTATCTAAAATTTCGGACGAGTATCTATCTCCTAATTTTAAAAAACCTAAATCAGAAAATGAAATTGCAAAAACCCCTATTCCGTTTAAAGAAACTACCATACAGAAGATTTCAAATGCGGTTTCCTTTGTTGGAATAGCAGTCTTAATTATTGGTATAATCTTGCTTAAGGGTAAAGCTAAATATGAATAAGCCAAGCGTAGAAATAACAGTTCCTGTATACAATGAAGAAAAAGAGCTGGAAGAAAATATT
>Ga0209542_10003168_pt1 | contig 35484 bp, 39 predicted proteins | sample RifCSPhighO2_01_FD_184028 | JGI IMG/M metagenome (GOLD analysis project Ga0209542, IMG submission 184028) | Soil microbial communities from Rifle, Colorado - Rifle CSP2_plank highO2_0.1 (SPAdes) (version 2) | ecosystem: Environmental > Terrestrial > Deep subsurface > Rock core/Sediment ...
TTTTTCAACTCATGCAAGTAATTATGAGCCAGAATTTGCTGAAATAAATGGGTCATTTGGCGGACTACATTGTTATTATTCTAAAAATCTATTGGGTGGTTACAAACCAGTAAATAATAACGGCGTAGTTCTTGGAAATGAAGATGAAATGTACGATGTAAGATTATTACATGATAAAAGTGATGATTTTTTCGGGATTGGATGGCTTAATAAGACAAGGAAAGAAAAATTTTCCGGTAAATTAACCTTACCTTTAAAAATCAAAATAGAAAAAAATAGGGTTTTTAGAATTGAATGATAAACAAAAATTTTTTAACTTACTTTGCTTTTTTTAAAAATTTCATTTAGCAAAAATAATTCGTATCCCTACCTCACTAAACTACTGGAATCTTTACTAATTCTTCGCTATCATATAAGATGGTTCTAATGTCGTCCCTTAGACGACCCATTTTATTATCAACTGCGCCCATAGCTCCCCGTAAAATCCCGCTAAGGCGGGATCACGGGGCAGGCAACGGATAGAGCGTCTGGCTCCCGCCCGCCTTGGCTTTTGCCCTCGTAGTGAAACGGATATCACATTTGGCTTCGGACCAAAAATTCCGGGTTCGAATCCTGGCGAGGGCACCAGAAAGAGCGGGATCGGACTAGAAGGTTCCAGGTTCAAGTCCTAACAAGGGCACCGGATAAAAATTAGCAAAAAAAGGTTTAATAGTCAATTAGTGTTGGTAAATATATAAAATGGTTAGCGATTTTTTAAATTTTTCAGGTAAAGAAACCAGTAAAAGAATATAGCTCGTTTGTACCCCGGTATGCCCCGGTGAATCCGATAATGTTCTTTCAAATCAGAAAATATTCCGCCGTCAATTCTATTGGCGTCTTTCGGCAGCATGGGAATATCCAGGTAATGAAACATATCCGGCAACGCCCCGATAATCATCCGTCTGGTTTTCCGCATATACTTGTGCGTATACCACCATCTGCCTCTAAATGTGTATGATTTTTCAGTTAAAAAGTCTTTGTATTTTTCATCCCAATTCAAAAATGTTTCTGCCCACAATTCCGCGTCTTCTTTGTTTCTGATTTGATTAATAGTGAAACGCAAAGCGCGCAAAGTTTTTCCGGCAATAGTTTTCGGTCTTTGGGTCAGCCAGATCAAAGCCATTCGCTGGATATGCGCTAGACATCTCTGTTTAGGAATATCCGAATAAACTGCGTTCAGAGCTTTTAAAATGGCTCTCCCGCCATCGGAAATGGCCGCAATAACATTTACTCCGCTATCTTTCAGAAATCGTAAATCCCATTCAATTTCTTCAGCCAACTCAGAGGGAGCCTATCGCCAATACAGAATTTCATTTTCTACCACATCGCAGTAAACCATCGGGCAGTTTTCTTTTTCAAAATATGTTCCATCCAGGATCAGAATGCAGTTTCGATTGGCAAGGATTTGATGAAGTGGCGGATGATTCAGATAATATTCGAAAATTCTTTGGACTGTACTCTGCGAATATCCCGATTCATCTGAAATGTCTTCTAAAGTTCTTTTCTTTAGAATCCATTTCAGAAACCAGGATTTTTTGTTTGACAATGAATTTGATTTGCATTTCCAGGTAAAAGTGTACTTGCATCCAGGACAATTCCAGCGCTGTTTGCCATTAAATTTTCCCCACTTAATTACCTTGGAGCTGCTACATTTCGGACAATGTTTTTTTTGTCATTTTGGTTGTAAAGTCAAAGTACTTTGACTTTGTTACTGATTATCCGCTTACCTTAGCGCCAAAACGACATTTCTACCAACATTATTTGACCATTAACTCAAAAAAAAACAGCTTACGCTGTTTCTTTTTATAAAAAGTAAGGAAAAATTTACGGGTTGAATATGTCTTTTGTTGAATATGCCCCTTCTTCAAAATTTTTCTTGCGCAACTGAACTTCATTGACAATATCATTGAATTCCTGCTCCTTGAATTTAGTTATCCTCTTATTAACAATTATGTACTGGTTCTTCTTTTCCTCGCTCCATTCCGATTTATACAGTGTCGCATACAAATAATAAATTCCTCCTAAAAACACCCCAAAAAGGAGAAGGAAGAAAATAAATTTAAAATATTTCTGCCAGTATGAAAATATCTTGCTGCCGATTCCGGATAGATTGATATTGATATTAATCGAATTGATTTTTTTAAAATCCATAGGGTTGAAAATTTATTAATTATTCTAAATAGAATACGGCTTCCATGACAGCGGTCACATTTTTACTCGCCTGCTCATTTGAAGGATTTATTCCGCCCGGATTTTCAAAAATGGAAACATTATCCGGTCGGCTGAACTGGCTGGTTTCTCTTTTAGTGATATTCAAAGAGATTATATCATTCCAGAAATTAATATTTTCCAGTTTTTTGATGAAATTGAAAATATCCCTGTATTTCCCGTATACCAATATCTTCATCTGCAAATAATTTTCACTGGGAAGTTTGATGCTTTCCTCATCTTTTTTCGCTTTTTTGTCTTTCTCTTTTTTTTCTTCATTTATTTCAATTTTTATCTCGTTTCCCGTATCTTTGGCAAGTTTTTCCAGTTCCTCCACTAATTCCACGACCTGATCCTGTCTGGCTAAAACATTTTTTACATAATCCTCATTTTTCCTGTAGCTTTCCGCTTGTTCTTTTATTTTTGTCAGATTTTTTGTTTTTTCTTCGTAAACGGTTCTGTCGGCTATTTTCTTCTGGATTTCATCCGTATTTTCCCCGATTTTTGCCGCCAGCGGCCTTACTATAAAAATATAAACCAATATTAAAACAACAAAAAAGAGGACTGAAACAATATATTCCTTATATTTTTTCCATTTATCCGCCATAGAAAAGTTCTTAATTTTTTCTTTTAACGCATTCTTCCTTAACCTTGAAGTCAATCGTAAATTCCAGATCTTCCCTGGAAGTATAGTTAGACAAAGGATAAGTTACCTCGCTGAAACAGGAGGATTTTTTCAGGTTGTCCTGGAATTCCACAAGTTTGTCCCGATTTCCCGCTTTCCCTATGATTGAGATTTTATAGGCCTTCGTGGCTAAATCAGTCAAAAATACGTTTTGGGGAATTATCCCGGACAGTTCTTCAATCAGCAGAGACCAGTAGAGTTTGTTTTTTTTCATCTCTGAAACCAAAATGATTTTTGAATTCATCTGTTTGAATTCTCCTTCATATTTGTTTAATTCTTGATAAACCGAATTTGAAGCAATTAAGGAATTTGATTTATCTATGCTGGATAAATTTATTTTAGTTATCATTTTAACGCTTAGCAGAATAGATATTAATAATAACATGATAAAACAAAATCTAAATCCTTGGCCGAGTATGGTCTGAAAAATCATTCTTTTTTTTATTTCTATTTTTTTCTCTTCTGAAAGAAGATTAAGATAGATATTCATAACTTATATCTCTTAATGCTAAGCCGATGACTGTCGCGAATCTTACTGAATTTTCCTTGTCGATGATTGGCAGACTTTTTTTCAAATCAAAATTTATCCAGGGATTGCCGATTTCTATGTCTCTCCCGGTATTTTTTGAAAGATACGGAACCAGCCCTTTTACGGTCGAACCCGCGCCGCAGACAATAAACCTGTTTATTGAAGAAGAATAATGAAGTCCGTTCAAATAAAAATCCACTGATTTTTCGATTTCCGCGATGAGGTTTTCCAGCACCGGTTTCACTGAAGTGAAAATATGATTGTCCTGATAAGCTGACCCGATTCCGAAGTTTTGTTTCATATCCTCCGCTTCCTTGAAGGAAACATTGCAGTTTTTTGATATGGCATCGGTCAGATTGCTGCTGGAAATTGGAATACTTGAAGTAAAACACGCAATGCCGCCGACAGTCACAAGAAAACTTGTTCTTGTTTCGCCAATATCTATAATCAATGCTGCTTCATTGTTTTTTTCATTTTTAAGCAAGCTCCTGGCCTGGGCAATGGACTCCAGTTCCACGCTTACCACTCTAAAACCAGCTTCTTCCACCACGGAAACATATTGATCTACGATACTTCTCGCAACCGCGACCATAATCACGCTCATCTTATCCGGATCTTTGCTGAAATTAATGTCCAAAATCTGCCAATCATAATAAACCTGATTGATAGCCAGAGGAATATTGGCTTCCACTTCCCATTTTATCGCTTCTTGAATCTCATTTTTTCCCATTTTAGGCAAACTAAGAATTCTCAAAAATGCCTTGGTTTCCGGCAAGGCGCATATTGCGTTTCTGGACCTTATCTTTTTCGGTTTTGCCCGGCCCACAGCTTCCCGGATCGATCTTATGACATTTTCTTTCTTTATTATCTGCCCGTCTACGATGCTGCCCCTCGCGATATCGACTGAATTATAGCCGGCTATTTTCAGCCCTTTCCCGTGTTTTTCTATCCGAGCTACCTTTACGGATAAATCATCTATGTCCAGGCCGAAATTTTCTCCTGAAAAACCGAATAATTTTTTATTGAAGAAACCCATAAAAATTACATTTGATATTTAACCTTTGACAAATTACCGAATAATTTTATGAAAGATTGAATGTCAATTGTCAAATGTCAATTGTCATATTGTTTATATTATAACTCATCCCAGAGATCTATGAAATATTCCGTGCCAGTGGGAAAATAAGGTGGAGGGTAATAAAGCAAGTTGTTGTCAAAATTCAGATTGCGCGTCTGGTAGCCGGTACCGTCCGTGTAAGCAAAGCCATAGCGCAAATTAGTGGCAATTGAGCCATTGACCGTAATTGTGTTTTTGTAGTTAAAAGCGTAGTAATCTCTTCCCACCCGGCCTGACTGCGCTAGGAGAGCGGCGTCAATAGTCAGATAATTTTGGCTGTTTCGTATTACCGAAATATTTTTTTGGGCAAGAAGGCCAATTATGTCTCTTCCGTCAAAATTGGTATAAAGCAGATTGTTCATGCCGATATATGTGTCAGCCGGCGCGCCTCCGATCAAATTGGCAGCTGCAATTGTAACTTTCCTGGTATTAATAGTCCCTTCTATCCAGATATTATCTTCCACGAAAATAACTCCGTCGTCAGGAATAGGATAATTGCTAAGACACTGCCCGCTGCAGGAAGAACAGGTTCCGGTACCGCTGTTATTCAAATAATTTGATATGGAATAGGTAATGGCACTATAGGAATTAACCGTGCAAACATCAAAAGTATCGTCAGTTTTAAGAATAATGCGCCTTCCTCCGCCAGTATCATTAAGATATCGGCCGTTTCCGCTTTGCGCTTCGCTTTTTATGAAATTGAGGTCGGAGAGAACGCTATTGAAATCCACCTCCGGAACTTCCAGTTTTCTTCCAGCTTCAAAAACATCAGCCCGGCTCGGAAGAGTTTGGCAGGGAGGCGGAGCGGAGGGAATGGGATCAACCGGAGCCACATGGGTATGGACGGCAAACTCATCTGCGCCGCTATGATCAGGATCATCATAGCGGCAAAGCAAACTGGAAACAATATTTTTCGCCACGCCATCAAAGCGGATTCCCTTATTGGAATGAATTTTTCCGCTGACTGTGGTTCCTGAACCAAACCTCATATTGTCATTGGCTAACACCGCGTATTCGCTCCAGGATGGGCGCCGGAATCTCGCTTGGATCACCCGTTTGACATTTGGCTCTTTATAAGTCCACCCCGTCGATTTTACGATGACAATAGTGGAACTTACATCCGGAGGCTGGACTTCGATTTTGTACTTGCCGATTACTCCTCCTTCCGGATCGGAAAATTCTGTTTCATAGGGCGTGCCCACTCCATAAGGATTGCCGGTTTGCCAAAAGTCCTTTATTTGCTGGGCGGTTTTGCCTGAAATTTCATGCGCCAGATACCAGCGATAAAAATAAATTCCCGCCTCCGCTACCTGAAAAGCTCTTTCCTTTTCTACTCTATTAATTCCAAATTTAATTTGAGAGGAAACATATTGGATGATCGAAGTAAGAATAACTAAAACAACGGACATAATTACCAAAGCATAGACCAGGGCAGATCCGATTCTATTTTTATTTCTATTTTTTTCTTTTTTCATCCCAATTATGTTTTAATCACTGAACCCTGTCGTAATCATTAAGATTTCTAAGTTCGACAAAGGTCTGTTGATGAATATTATCAGGAGAATGATTGATATCAATATTGATCTCCAATAATATCTTTACAAGCCGTATAACTGAAACATCGGCTGGCGTGCTTACTGGATTATTTGCCTGATCTCCCGGGTAATCTTTGTTGTAATAATAAAAAACTGGGGTGCTGGCGCCATTGACGATATTTTCCGCGATTGTTTGTGTTTGCTGGTCTCCAACGGGATATGTTTTTGGGAATCCTCCGGCAGGATCAGTAATACCCATAAATATTTTTCCTGCGGAATAGTAAAAATGCAGCCGTTCAGTAACGCCATCTTTATCAAAATCAGAAAAAATGGTAAAATCATTGTCATCCGCCGCTTTGATTGGATATGCTCCGTCATCGGCTTGCCGTGTTTTCCTGATATAACTGGCTATTTTATTCACTCCTTGGGAAACAGCAAAGGCGGATTGACCCATTTCAAATATATAAGAATTGGCTCTCCAGCTTTTGGCAAATAACAGCGTAAATCCTTCAATGCCAATCGTAAAAATCGCTATTGCCACAATTGTTTCCACGATTGTCAGCCCTTTTTTGTTTTTGAGTTTCATATTTTTATTCCGGAGTTAAAATCACTTGCTGCGAAATGAATTTATTAATGCTGATTGAGGATGAATAGCTTTGAAATCCGCTTGCTGATACCTCCAAATTGTACGCCCCAGCCGCTGCTTGAAAAAATGAAAGTCCGTCTTCCAATGTAGTTTCAGTCGAATCATACCCTGTGCCGTTTGAAAGTCTGACCTGCGCTCCGTTGATTGGGGAACTATCATCGCTTCTTATAACACTAACGAGGAGTGAGTCCGCATTATCATCCGCGAATTTTATTTTCACTGTCTTTGTCTCATCGGGAATAAGCGAAAAGGGAGAAATTGGATCGGTGCTAATAAATGTGTAGCCGGAAACGGAGCCGATGTTATAGATCGCATACTGGCCTGGACTTATTAAATTATACTCCTTTTCTCCTGAAGCGTTGGTTGCGACACTGATTTCATCAAGATTATAAACATTATCAAAGGGACTGATTTTTTTTGTCCCTAAGATTCTTCCTCCTTTAATGTCAAATTGCGCGTTAGGAATCGGCGCGTCATTCATATCAATACTTAGAATATCTAAATTTGACACTTTATTCTGGAAAATTGTTTTTGTGTTTATTGATCCTAAGCTAACAGAAGCATTGGTATCCACGGGGTTATAGTCGGGAATTGTCAAGGGATCGACGGTGGCCACGGTCTCATAGCCATTTTTGGAAACGGTAATTTGGTATTTTTGAGTTGATGCTTCCGCGCCGGGAAACATCAAGTTGCCTGAATTATCCGTGTTTAATGTGATGTCCACGGCGGGAGAAATGTCGTTATTAACTATATGAACTGTTGACTGCGGCACGCCTCCTTGGCTATTCATGACATTTATTGATAAGACGCCCTTGCCGGCATCAACTTCAAGACCGGGAGGAACAAATCTTGAAACCAAACTCACTTCCCCGATTCCTCCCCAGGTAACTGTTACTTTTGCTCTTTTATAGTCATTGGGAACTGAATCATCCGGATAAGTTCCATCAAAGGCATCATCAATAAACTGAATAAAGGTCTTAACATGATAGCTTTTCCCATTTTCCGTAACATCCTCATCAGCCAATATGTTTCCATTTGGTATTCCGCTCTGCACTCCGATATTATCATATTGCAAATTCCTGATAATTTCCATTTTCTCGCTTGCCAAAGCAGTTGCTCCCATCCGGTTTTTAGATTCAATGATATGTTTCATTCCCAAACTCCAGGCGGAATAAAAAGTTACGGTGATAACCGAAAAAATAAAAAGAAAAACCAGGGATTCAATTATGGTAAATCCTGAATTTAAAATTTTAAATTTGAAATTTGAAATTTTCATTTGATATTTTCCAGCACGCTGTACATCGGCTGGAACATAGAAACCGCGAAAAATCCCACCGCTCCCCCAATGAGAAGCATCAGCACCGGTTCGATGATAGAAGACAGATTCTTCGTAATCTGCGCCACTTCATCTTCATAAAACTCCGCCAGCTTGAACAGCACTACTTCGGTTTTTCCCGTTTCCTCGCCCACTTCAAGCATTTGGGAAATAAGCGAGGGAAAAATTTTTGAATCGGGTGTTATTACTTTGCTTAAATTCACTCCTTTCTGCACTTGATCGATAGCCCTTTCAATTTCTTTCCTGAAGTAGTAATTGCCCAGAGTATTGGCAACGATGTTTAATGAATCAATGACTGAAACTCCGCTTTTAAGGAGGGAGCTGTAGATTCTGGCGAATCTCGCGCAATTTATCTTCATCGTAAGATCTCTGGTCACTGGCAAATGGAGCGTAAGAAAACTGAAAAATTTTTTCCCCGCTTCGGTTTTGCGGAATAAAGAAACGAGAGCGATAAAGCCAAATAATAACAAGGTGACCAAAATACTGTGATTACGAAGAATATCGCTTATATTTATCACAAACTGCGTCGTCTTGGGCAGTTCGACATTCATATCCTTGAAAGTACTGGTGATTTTCGGCAAAACATAGGTGAGCATCAGGACCGCGATTCCTATCATCGCCACTACTATGACAGCGGGATAAAGGAGGGCTCCCCTCACTTTGCTTATTAGTTCGTGCTCTTTTTCAAGTTGAATCGCGATGATTTGCAGGGACTCATCGAGATTTCCGCCGGCCTCTCCCACCTTGACCATATTCACGAAAAGTTCATTGAAAACCGGCGGATATTTCGCCAAACAGTCGCTTAGATTTTTTCCTCCCTGAAGTTCTTCGCCGATTCCCTGCAATATTTTTTTGAATTTTTTGCTTCTGGCTTGAATAGAAAGATTACTCATCGCTTTTGTTATATTGACTCCCGAAGCGACCATAACGCTCAAGTTTCTCGCGAACATCATTTTTTCCTTGAGTGGAACGCGGGCAAACCGGTCAAAAAATTTCACTCCCACTTTATTTTTTTCAGATAATTCCCTGACTGAAGTAATCAAAAATCCCTCCGAACGCAACTGGAGCGCCAGGGTTTTTTCATCTTTGGCGACCATCTCCCCGCCTTTGGATTCTCCGTTATATCCTTTAGCTGTATAAATATATTTGGGCATAAGCGCTTTGCTAAAATCAAAATGTAAAAGTCAAAATTTAAAATTAAGGTATCGCTTTGCGATGATATTTTACAAAAATCGTAGCGAAGCTACTCCTAAATTTTTATTTTTGTCCGCCAGCCGGCGGATTAATTTTGCATTTTTTTATTATTCTTTTGTTACTCTTAACACCTCCTCGATTGAGGTTAATCCTTGAACCGCTTTTAAAAACCCGTCTATTATCATAGTTTCCATGCCGTTCTCCTTGGCCTTTTTTTCAATTTCTTCCGATGATGAGGCCTGAATAATTAATTTCCTGATATCCTCGTCTATTTCCATCACCTCGTATATGCCGATTCTGCCGTGATATCCTTCATTATTGCATTGATCGCACCCTTTCGGACGGTAGAATTCAACATCTTCAAATTTTTCCTTGCGCTGCATCATTTTTTTCAGCTGTTCTGAACTTTTCAAAAATTTGAAAATATCTTCGATATTTATGTTGTCTTCGAGGGACTTTAATTCCTTTTTGTCGAGTTTATATTCGCTTTTGCAATCCGGGCAAAGGCGCCGAACCAGGCGCTGGGCTATCACAAGATTCAAAGTTGATGCGATTAAAAATGGTTCGGCCTTCATATCCAGAAGCCGGGGCGGGGTCGCGGCGGCGCTGTTCGTGTGGAGCGTGGAAAGCACCAAATGCCCCGTCATCGCCGCGTGAAGCGCGATCTCCATTGTCTCGTTATCCCGTATTTCACCGACCATTATAATGTCCGGATCCTGGCGCATAAGCGCCCGGAGTCCCGCCGCAAAGGTCATTCCTATTTTGGGATTTACCTGCGTCTGGTTTATTCTTGGCATTCTGTATTCTACCGGATCCTCAACGGAACTTATGTTCACTTCCTTGGTATTAAGAATATCCATTATGGTATACAGGGTAGTTGTTTTGCCTGATCCCGTCGGCCCGGTGACTAGAATTATTCCGTTGGGCCTTTTTATTTCCCGGTGCACTATTTCCAAGTCCCTGCCGACCAGGCCCATTTTTTCCAAAGTTAAACCCTTGGATGATTCGTCTAAAAGACGCATTACCACTTTCTCTCCGTCAAAAACAGGCAGTATGCTTATCCGAAAAGATATTTTGTAATTATCTTTCTCAATTTTAAACCTTCCATCCTGCGGAAGGCGGTGCTCGTCAAGCTTCAGATTGGAAAGCACTTTTATTCTGGCAACAATGCCTGAAGTCACTTGTTTCGGCAAATTCATTGCGTCGTGCAGTATGCCGTCTATCCGGTAACGCACTACCACTTGTTTTTCCCCGGGCTCGATATGAATATCGCTGGCTGACTGGATTATGGCGTGCTTCAGAAGAGTATCGACAATGCGGATGATCGGCAGACCATGAGCTACTTCTTCAAGATTTTCTTCCTCGCCTTTTTCCTCAACTTTTTCCGCGTCTCTTTCAATGATGTCGCCGAATTCGGCTTTTAAACTTTTCTCGTATTGTTTAATAATGCTGTCAATACTCTCCTTTGAAGTCAGACAGGGAACAATATGCAGTCCCGTTTTTTTTCTTATGAAGTCGATTGTCTGGAGATCATCCGGATTAATCATGGCGACCTTCAGGTCATTCCCGCTTTTTTCGAATGCGATAATACTATATTTTTTGGCAATGGGTTCTGGAACTATTTTCAAAATGTCAGGCGTTATTATTTCCTTTGACAAATCAACAAAAGGAATGCCTAAAATGTAGGCGTATAATTTCCTAAGTTCTATTTCGCTGATTAATTTCTTTTCTAAAAGCAGATCTCCCAGCAGTTTTTTTTGTTTTTGGGCTTCTTCGAAAGTTCCAAGCACCTTTTCCGAATCGATCAATCCCGAATCAAGCAGGAAATCCTTGAGTTGTTGGTTCTCAATCCTCATTTTTTATTTTTGTTAGCGTGTGGCCTAATTTATTTTTAATATTTCTTTTATTTTAGCGACAACTTCTTCCAGTTTATAATCGGCTTTCACCAGATATGTAGTCGCGCCTAAATTCAGCGCTTTTTCCACGTCACTGTAACTTCCAAGATTAGTTAAAAGAACGATAGGAATTTTTAAGGTATTATCGTCGGATTTCAATTCTTTTATGACTTCATAGCCATTTTTTCTCGGGAGTACTATATCGAGAAGTATCAAGTCGGGCTTTTCTTTTTTAGCCAAAATTACTCCATCTTCTCCATTAGAAGCCCCAAGTGTCTCAAAATTTTCCTTTTTAAGATACTCAATGAGAGTTCTTTGAAGATTCATATCGTCTTCAACAACTAATATTTTTGCCATACATAATTATATTGTCACATTGCCAAATAGTTAAATTGTCAATGGCACACGCTAATCGCCAAAAAACTATTTTTTAACAATTTAACAACGCAACAGTTTAATAATTAATTTATTTGGCGCGGGATAGCCATTGATAAATTCACGCTTCAGTCATTATCGGCAGTGAAAAATAAAACGTGGATCCCTGACCTTCTTTAGTATCAAACCATATTTTCCCCTTTGAACTTTCAATGATTTTCTTGGCGATATAAAGGCCCAAGCCCGATCCTTCCGTGTTATATTTAACCACATTGTCGCTGCGAAAAAATTTATCGAAGACCTTGTCTTTTTGGCTTTCAGGAATGCCAACGCCGTTATCTTTGACGCTCACAACTAAGTTATCGCCTTGCTGGCGCGCCTCAATGCCAACCTTTCCTTTTTCTTTGGTATATTTTATCGCGTTTGTCAGAAAATTATCAACGACTACGCCGATTCTTTTTTTGTCTCCGATTATTTCCGGAATCGTTCCGTTGTTGGAAAATTCTATTCTGACATTATTGGCCTGAGCCATAATCAAATTATTCTGGATGACCTCTCTTATAATTTCCGCAATGTTTATTTTTTCCTTATTAAGAATAAATCTTCCCTGATCAAATCGCGCCACATCCAAGAGATCATTGGTTAATTTAACTATTCTTCTGTTGGCTTCGGAAATTGAACTGATGATTTCCAGCTGTTTATTATTAAGCTCTCCTTTGTATTCTGCAAGAAGAAGTTCGATTTCCCAGCTTATTTCCGTCGGGGGAGTTTTTAGCTGATGGGAAACAATGGAAATGAAATCCGATTTCATTTTATTGACCTTGGCTATTTGCTCCACGCTTTGGATAACGGAATTCCCGATAGACATTATTACGATTACCACGATTATTTCGCTCAATATAAGAAGTTCCGGCGAGCTTTTGTCCCTTGAAATAAAGTAAACGAGCGTCATGGCGGCCATAACCACTATTCCCATCACAATAAAAAGGAAACTGGGGGTTTTCCAGACGCTTATTCCCAGTTCATCAGCTTGCTTTTTTATGTTAAAATCGTTAATAATAACCATACGGATAAATTATAACACAAATTACGAAATATCGCACGCCAACTTATGTTGGGAGAAAAATATTATACAATAAAATAGTCACTGGTCAGAAAATACTAATAATTTGATTAATTCAATATATAAACAATAAAAACATATAAAAAAACTCGGCTGATCAAAGCCGAGTTTCGTTGTCAGTTGTAAGTCGTTGGTTGTTTGTTAATTACATCATTCCGCCCATTCCCGGCATGCCTGCGCCGTGTCCAGGCTCGTCTTTTTTTTCCGGAATGTCAGTAACCGCCGCTTCAGTCGTGAGAAGCATGGCCGCGACCGAAACCGCGTTTTCCAATGCAGTCCTTGTCACTTTCAGAGGATCGATAATTCCCGCTTTTATCATATCCGCTTCAAATTTGTCTTCGCTGGCATTGTATCCATAGTTTGGATTCTTGCTTTCTATAATTTTGTTCAAAACCACCGCGGAGTCCTTCTTTCCGGCATTAGAAACGATCTGTTTTAAAGGTTCATTTAGGGCTTTGAGCAATGTCTCATAGCCGGCCTTGTATTCATGGCTGCCGGAAACTTCCGAACCCGATAAAATCGCGACTGCTTTGGTTAAAGCGGTCCCTCCACCAGAAACAATTCCTTCTTCCACCGCCGCTTTAGTTGCCGCCAAGGCGTCTTCCATCTTGTGCTTCATATAGGTAAGTTCGGTTTCGGTGGCGGCTCCGACTCTGATAATGGCCACTCCGCCGGAAATTTTGGCTGCTCTTTTTTGCAGTTTTTCTTTGCCATAGTCGCTTTCCGCTTTTTCAATTTGCGTCTTGATTTGCTCAATTCGGGCTTCAATATCTTTCTTTTTCCCTTTTCCTCCGACGACAGTCGTGTCGTCTTTTGAAGAAATCACTTTTTGGGCGCGCCCCAGCGCGCTGATTTCAATATTTTCCAGTTTCATTCCCTTGTCTTCGGTTATTACCTGGGCGCCCGTAAGAACCGCAATGTCATCCAGCATCGCTTTCCGGCTGTCGCCAAATTCAGGAGCTTTAACCGCCAGAACATTCAGCACTCCCCGCAATTTATTCACGACGAGCGTCGCCAGCGCTTCCCCTTCCACTTCTTCGGCGATAATCACCAGCTCCTTTCTCCCGTTTTGGGCAAGTTTTTCCAAGATCGGAAGAATTTCCGAAATCGCGGATATTTTTTTATCGGTAACTAAAATATACGGGTCCTTCAGTTCCGCGGTCTGCGAATCTATTTTGGTAATCATATAAGGGGAAATATAACCCTTGTCAAAACTCATCCCTTCCACCACTTCTTTGGAAAGTCCGAATGTCTGGGAATCCTCAACGGTAATCACTCCGTCTTTTCCCACTTTTTCCATCACATCCGCTATAAGCGCGCCCATTTCCTTGGATTCGGCGGCGATAGTCGCGACTTGCGCGATTTCCTCCTGGGAACTTATTTTTTTGGAATTCTGGCGGAGTATCTTTATTATTTCATTTTTTCCGGCTTCCATGCCTTGGCGGATTCCAATAGGATTAATTTCGGTTTCGACGAATTTCAGCCCTTCCCGCACCAGCGCCTGCGCGATTATTATCGCGGTAGTGGTTCCGTCCCCGGCCGCTTCATTGGTTTTGTCAGCCACTTCTTTGATAAGCTCCGCGCCGATATTTTCAAACTTGTCTTCCAAATCAATTTCCTTGGCGATGGTCACTCCGTCATTGGTTATCGTCGGGGATCCAAAACCCTTGTCCAAAACAACATTCCTTCCCTTGGGGCCCAATGTTACTTTGACCGTATTGGCCACCTTGTCAATTCCCTTTTTGATTCTTTTGCGAGCATCCTCGCTGTATTTAATTTGCTTTGCCATTTTTGTCTACTAGGTACGAGTAGCTACAAAAATGAGCACCCCGCACCAGTTCGCTCTTAAAATTTTAATTTGCTTAATATTTAAGCCGAAGGCGACAACGCACATAAAATATTCCATTTAGCAAAACCACTATTGGAACTAGTGCTGGGGTCGCCATTCAATTATTTATCCGATCACCGCCAAAATATCCTCGCTTTTTACTATCAAGAATTCTTGGTCGTCAATTTTTACCTCGGTTCCCCCGTAACGGTTGTAAATTACTTTTTGTCCTTTTTTTACCTTTATTTTCTTGTCATCTCCAACGGCGATAACTTTCCCTTCCTGCGGCTTTTCTTCCGAAGCGCTCTCGGGAAGATATATCCCGGTTTCGGTTTTTTTCCTGTCCGCTTTCATCGGCTCCACCAGCACGTTTTCGCCCAAAGGCGTTATTTTTGATTTTGCCATAATTGTCTGCGAGCTGTGCGAGCAGCTACAATTATGAGCACCCCGCACCAGTTCATTATCTAAATTTTAATTTATTAAAATTTTAAGCCGAAGGCGACAACACACGCAAGATTTTCTATTTAGCAAAAGCATTACCGGAACTGGTGCTGGGGTCGCTATATTTCACAATTATTAATTTATTCAATTAGCAATCGCCAAAAGCGACTGCTAATAATCATTATATGAATTATCATTTTATTGTCAAGAGCGTGTTTTTAATAAACTAAAAAGATACCCCGAAAGATATCTTTTTATCAATAAATTACCAGAGAACTTCTAGGAAACGGAACGACCTGTTGTTCCAACGATTGCTAGCGTCGTTCGCATTGACATCCGCCAACCCGCCGTTGTCAGAGTTGCCTCCGTTGAAACGATCGCGGCGAGAGTCAAAAATTTGTCCGCTTCCGCCCTTGCCACTGGAGATTGAAGGCGTAAAGCCGATCTCTCTCCTGAATTTTATTCCGCGGCATCTCCGCTTTGGCGGAAAACCCGCGCTAGAAGCAGACAAGCAGTGCTCTAATAATTTTGGTATCGGGCGAACCGCTATCCCTTGAGACCGGTTGCATTAGCCCGCCTTTACTTTATCAAAAAATTTATAAAAAGAAAAGAGCTTGGAAAAAAATTTTTCCAAGCTCTCAAAATCCAAGGATCAAGAATCCATTATCCCGCTTCGCGGGATTAGAGCACCGCTAGGAAACGGAACGACCTGCTGCGCCAACGATAGCCAGCGCCGTCCGCATAGACATCCGCCAACCCGCCGCAGTCAGAGTTGCCTCCGCCGAAACGATCGCGGCGATACCTATAAAATTCATCGCACCAAATGGAAGTGTTCGTTTTTCCGTCATCTTTTCTCGGCATATGCCGGTAAAGCTGGGGGATAACAATTCTTTCAGTCGTAGTTTCAAGGCGGCAAGATTTCACTTTCAACGCACTAGCCGCCGCCTGCAAAATAAAATTCATTTCATGATCCGCTGAACTGTTAAATCTGGAATTTCGCGAATAATAATTGGTTATTCTGCCGTCTTTGCGAAGCTTTTTCATAACTCCGCCCACAATTCCGTCTCTTTTCCACATTTGAACCCCGCTGTCATATGCCGGTTTCAAACGGGTGTCAATTAAAACTGTAACGCCCTCAGTTTCCGCTTTGTCTATTTTTATCAATTCTCCATTGACATCGCGAAAAACATTTCCATTGGCCAATTCCCGATAATAATTATCGGGAATTGCAATCTCCATGCCGGGCAAATTAACGCCTTGCTTGAAGACATGCGGCGGAGGACAGTGAACCTCAAAAAAATTCCGCTTCCACCACGCTATTTTTTTCGGACCGATTTTTTTCAGTTTTTCGGCAAACATCAAAAGACCGAATTCCTGTCCGAAAAAGGCCAGATGCGCCTTGCGCTCTGCTTCAAGGATGGGGATAGTCCAATCATTACTTGAAGATTTGATCACCGGCTTAACAATATGCCGGTGTTCAATTATGCGCTGCAGATCATCAAGCGTTAAACCTTTCCCGAACTCCTTAACGCCTCGCAACAACTGACTGTTAATTTCATGCTGTTGCTTGAAATATTGTTCAAGCCAATCCAACAACTTTTTGTCCGGCGTCTGATCCGGATTTACGACCAATTTTTTTTCCATGGCCGCCTCCTTAAAATAGATTTTCAAAGGACAAAGCCCTTTTTTCGCCGAAATATCAAAGATATTTGGCGATACGCAATACTAGCATAAAACCGAAAAAAAGCAATAGTTGAAAATAAAAAATAACCCGAATTCTAAATCTAATTTAAATCCTGTAATTTGCAGAAAGTTATCCACAACCCCATTATACCCCATTTATTGCCTAGGCAATAAATGGGGTATAATATATTTGCAGGAATAAATATTATCCACAAAAAATTTATGCGGGTAAAAACAGGAAAAGAATTTACAGAAAATATTATTATGGGAATTTTCTTCGCGGGAGTGATACCCATCGCCGCTTCCTATTTTGCCGCAACTGCCATTCCCAAAATCATCAAACTAATAATCAAAAGTAGAAAAAAAAGGCAATCCTTTTGCAACACTTTTTACAAACTAAAAAAGCGGGGATTAATAAAAATCAGCAACCGAAACGGCCAGATTTATATTTCCCTCACTACAGAAGGAAAAAAGAAAGCCGGAAAATATCAGATTAATGATTTGCGGATAAAAAAACCGGCAAAATGGGATAAAAAATGGAGAATTTTGATTTTTGACATAGAAAATAAGCAGAAAATCAAAAGAGAAGCTTTGCGGGGCAAAATAAAAGAACTGGGTTTGTTTCAGCTTCAAAAAAGTGTCTGGATTTATCCGCATGATTTTTCCAAGGAAATAAAATTACTTCGCGATTTCTTCGGACTTACGAAAAATGAAATGCAGACAATCATTGCTGAAAAAATTGAAGATGACAAGAGGGCCAAAATGTTTTTTAAATTAAACTAAGATTTTATCATATACCCCATTTATTGCCTAGGCAATAAATGGGGTATACTATTTTTGGACGATTATCGCTTGACAATCCATTTCAATCGCAACTCGTAAATATACAGTACATGTAAAAATAAGTTGATTTAACTTTCAAATTTTGAATTCTATTACGTCGCCATCCCGCACGATATATTCCTTCCCTTCTGTCCTTAGCCATCCTACTTCGCGAGCTTTAGACCAACTTCCTGCTTCTAAGAGTTTTTCCCAGTTAATCACATCGGCGCGGATGAATTTTTCCTTGAAATCCCCATGAATCGCCGCGCCGGCTTCGGGCGCGGATGAATTTTTCCTGATTGTCCAGGCGCGGGTTTCATCTTCCCCAGTGGTGAGAAAAGTTATCAGCCCCAAAAGTTCATAGGACTTTATTATCAAATCGTTAATATTTGTTTTCAGGTTAAGTTCTTTTATTTCTTCTTCGGTCATTTCTCCCAGTTCTTCTTCTATTTTAATATCCAGCTTGATGTGCGGCAATTTTTCCAGTCCATCCGTCAATTTTTCGTCGAAATCGGAAATATTGTAAGCGTACAGGAATGGTTTCATTGTGAGAAGGGAAAGTTCGCGAACCACGATTTTCGTATTTTCATTTTCCATATTCAAGGTCGTCTCATTCGCCAATTTTCCCCTTTCCAGTTTTTCTTTAATTTTATTTATAACTTCCAGTTGCTCTTTAGCCCCTTTTTTATTTCCCCGCGTCTCTTTTTCAATTCTTAAAATCGCTTTCTGAATAGTTTCTAAATCAGCCAGAATTAATTCAGTGTTTATGACTTCAATGTCGCCTAAGGGATCTATTTTATTATGCACATGGGTGATTTTGGAATCGGCAAATACGCGCACTACCTGAACAATGGCGTCTACTTCACGGATATGGGATAAAAATTTGTTTCCCAACCCTTCTCCAACGGATGCGCCCTTGACCAGTCCGGCAATGTCCACAAACTCAACCACGGCCGGGATAATTTTTGCCGACTTTGACATTTGCGCCAATTTTTCCAGGCGCTCGTCCGGCACTTTCACCACTCCCACATTCGGTTCAATGGTGCAAAAGGGATAGTTGCTGATATCCACCGGGGTTTTGGTAAGCGCTTTAAATAATGTTGATTTGCCCACGTTAGGCAGTCCGACAATTCCTATTTTCATACTTTACGAATTACTAATTTAACGAAATTGCGAATACTTTTTTATTTTCGCTTGTAAAATGGGCTTTGTCAATGGTAGAATAATGTCATCCTGAACTTACTTCAGGATCTGATTAAATTTTATAACCTAGATTCCGAAACAAGTTCGGAATGACAATAAGAAATGAACGAAAAAATCTTCAAGACCTACGATATCCGGGGGGATTATCCTGAAGAACTCAATGAAGAAACAGCTTATGCAGTTGGTCGGGCTTTCGCCTATTACGCGAAAGCAAAATCAATCATTGTCGGCCGTGACACCCGGCTTTCCTCGCCTTCACTTACGGAAGCTCTTATAAAAGGAACAACTGACCAGGGCGTGGATGTCATTGATATCGGCCTTTGCAGCACTTCCTGCTTTTATTTTACCGTGGGCGATTCAGAAGCGGGCGGAGGAGTTATAACAACCGCTTCGCACGCGCCCAAAAAAATTAATGGGTTCAAATTGGTTTTTAAGGGAAATACATCCCTTACTAAAGAACAGTTGCTTGGACTTAAAAAAATCGTTTTGGAAAATAAGTTGCCAACAGCTGCCTCTAAAGGAAAAATAACAAAACAAGATAGCGCGGATGCCTATGTCCAGGCGGTAAAAAATTCCATAAAAGAAAAAATTAAGCCGTTAAAAGTCGTGATGGACGCCGGCAACGGAACTGCGGGGCTTTATATAGAAAAAATTTTTCAGGATACCGGATTGTCTATTATCCCGATATTTTTAAAACCGGACGGAAATTTTCCCAACCATGAAACTAATCCGAAAATTCCGAAAAACAGAGTCAAGTTAAAAGAAAAAATCATCACGGAAAAAGCCGATCTAGGTTTTATGTTTGACGGAGACGCGGATCGGATGTATGTTCTTGATCAAAACGGAGAAGCAATTGATCCTAATCTTGTAATGGCCGTTATTGCTGAATATATGATCATTAATTCAGCTAAAAAGAAAGTCGTTGTGGAAGTGCGGACTTCCCGAGTCGTAAAAGATTGGGTAGAAAAAGCGGGTGGAAATATAGAGGTAATTAGCGCATGGACTATACCGATTAAGTTAAAAATGAAAGATGATAAAGGAATTGTTTTCGGAGGAGAAACTTCGGGACACTATATTTTCCCGGAACTCCATGAAACGGATGATGGAATTTTAGCCGCGCTCACTTTTTTGCAGGCGATTAGCGCTAAAGTTGAAACCATAGATGAAATAATAAAAAAATTCAACGAAAAATATTTCGTCCTTGAGGAAACAAATTTTGAAATGGCTGATATGGCGGAAGCGGATAAAATATTGGAAAAACTAAAAAATAAATACTCGGCCGCGGGAGCGCAAATCCTAAATATTGACGGACTAAGCGTCGTTTTTCCCAACTGGTGGTTTAATCTTCGAAAGTCCCAAGCGGAACCGCTGCTTCGCCTCAACTTGGAAGCCAATTCCCAAGAAATTATGAAAGCCAAGCGGGACGAAATTCTGGCTTTAATAAGAAGCTGAAATCCAGTTTGCGCGAAAGCCATGTCCATGACGTGGAAATCGCCAAAGAAGCGCCAAATTATACCAAATAGAATAAATCAAAAAGGGAGATGTCTACTGACACTCCCTTTAAATTTCTTATAATCTTCCCTTTTGTATCTTTTACCTGATGGAAACTTTGATTTCTTCAGCACTAAAATCAATTCTGATTTTATATGCCTTTTTTTCTTTTCCGCATAAAGTTCGAACAACTCATCGTCCACCTTTTCCTCTGTCACTTCGTAACCGTCAAGACATTCGATTATGATGTCAAAAATCTCTTCATAGCCCGCTCCATGGTTGAAAATAAATACATTTTCATCAATTTTTTGAGCTTCCAGCCCCAACTGATCTGCCATTCAGTCCCTTAATAATTTCACTATTTGCATATTGCCTCCCTTTCATTATGATAATTAGTTATTTACTGTTTTTAAAATATTCTAATACTTTATCGAAAGTCAATATTAACAGGACAAAAAACTTTTGTTAAACTTATCTCTTTATCAATACTATTTTTTATTGCTATAGCAATAAAAAATAGTATTGATAAAAGTTATTCTGCACAAATTTTCTAAACCTCTATCACCACTGGAAGAACCATGGGACGGCGTTGCGTCTTTTGGAAAAGAAACGACCCGACGGTCTCCCGAATATTATCCTCAATAAATTTCCGGTCAATCAGCGTGCTTTGGGATGTCGTTTCCCGGACGACTTTTCTCACTCTTCTTTTCGTCTCATTTACTAAATCGAAGTTTTCCTTGACATAAATGAATCCGCGCGAAGTCACCTGGGGATTTCCGACGACTTCCTTGGTTTTGTTGTCGATCAGCACGGTAATGACGAACATGCCGTCCGCCGAAAGAACCTGCCGGTCGCGCAGCACCACTTGCCCGATGTCTCCCACTCCCAATCCGTCCACGAAAACATAATCGGTTTTTATTTTTTTCGGAAGAATCCGCGGTTTTCCGTCTTCAAACTCAATTACTGAACCATTGTCCAAAACAAATATTCTTTCTTTGAAAAAACCGATTCCGACAGCCAATTTGGCAGCTTCTTTAAGAAAGTAATGATTGGCGTAAACCGGAAGAAAATAATCCGGTTCAATTTGCTTCAGAATATCCTTAATATCTTCCGCGTTGCAGTGGCCGCTCACGTGGACGTCCATTATGTCGCTGTGAATCACATTGTCGCACTTGCGGTACAGATTGTCCTTGAGGCGCTGAATGGTCCTTTCGTTTCCCGGAATAATGGAAGAGGAAAAAATAACAGTATCGTCTTTCTTGATTTTTACGTAGCGATGGCTGTCATTCACCATTCTTGAGAGCACCGCTTCCTTTTCTCCCTGGGCGCCAGTGCAAATGATGACAATTTTGTTGTCAGGATACTTGTTAACCTCGCCTATGGGAATGAGAGTTTCTTTGTGGGTCTTTATGTATCCCAGTTTCTTGGCGATTTCAATGTTCATTTTCATGCTGTATCCGTCAAGAGCGGCTTTTTTTCCTATTTTTTCCAGATACTCAAGGATTTGCCCGATCCTTCTGATTTGGGAAGAAAAAGTTCCGATAATCACTTTTCCGGGAGCTTTGCTGATAATTTCCTGAAGATTTTCATACATTTCCCTTTCGGACGCTGTTTTAGTTCCTTTTTCCGTGGCGCCCAAGCTCTCGAGCATCAAAATCGTAGGTCTTGGAAGTTTTGACAAATGATTGTACGTAATCGGCTGATGATCAATCGGATCTTTATCCATTGTCCAGTCCCCGGGATGAATTACCGTCCCGGCAGGAGTATTGATTGTCACTCCCACTGCGTCCATAATTGAGTGTTCAATATCAAAAAATCCGATATTAAATTTTCCCAGTTTTATCCTGTCTTGAGTTGATTTGACCAAAATTGTTTTAAGATTCCCTACTGATCCTTTTTCATAATCCTCAAGCCGTTTTTTTATTAAAGCGACGGTGAGATCCCGGCCAATTATGGGCGGATATCCTAATTCCTTGAGAAGAATCGGAGCCGCGCCGATGTGGTCGAGATGCCCATGGCTGAAAATAACTCCTTTTATGTCTTTTTCTTTTCCTTTAAGGTAACTTGCGTTGGGAATAATGTAGTCAATGCCGGGCATATCTTCCTCTGGAAATTGAAGGCCCATATCCAAAATAACTATGTCTTTTTCGTATTCAAACACAGTCATATTCCTTCCGACCTCTTCCATGCCGCCCAAAGGAATAATGCGCAGGACTCCCGTTTTTTTTCGCTTTGGAGTTTCAAAATACGCCTTTTGTTCCGGCTGGCGGACAATTTCAATTTTTCCCAAATTTTTCGGGAATGATCTTCTCCGCAAAGGCCTGCGGAATTTTCTGGGAATCGCGTAATTCCCTGAATTATGGCGGATTATTCCGTCAATGTTAGCTGCTTTTCTTTTTATCATAATTTTTTGATTCCGGCTTGTATTTTGAAAACACAAGCCAATTTCTGTTAATTATTAAAAGAAGAATAATTTTGTGGGCATGGAGAGACTCGAACTCTCACGAACTTGCGTTCATACGCTCCTGAAGCGTACGCGTATGCCAATTCCGCCACATACCCTTACTAAATTTTCAAAATGGTGCTGGGGTAAACTAGCGCGTATGCCAATTCCGCCAGTAAGGCATTTCGGGCAGATCTGCCAGTTCCGCCATATTCCCAAAAATTAATGCGGGGCGTCTGCCGATTTGCCTCAAATAAATCTTTTTTTTAATATCGGGTCCCACTAGTAAGGAAAAAGTTTTAAAATATTTTTAACTAAAAAAATGAATTTTTAGCCAAAAAAACAAGTAAATAATGAAATCTGTTTATTGTAGCACGATTATTTATTCCTGTCAACCCCGCTCCAGTTTTTAGTAACGCTTATAATTCTTTCGATTTCAGCCGAAGGCGTGTCCGCGAAATAATCCTTTGCCGGATACTGGTTTCATTTGAAACTGGGGCGGGGCCAAGTGTCATTTTAATTTACGGCTTGTTTTGATATACCACCGAAAAACATCCGCAAATCTGTCAGAAGGAAAATCAGCGGACTTCAAGTCAATCCCCTTGACCCTGGTACTTACTGGATATATGTAATAGGGGCTATAGAGGAATACGCCGGGAACTTCATCTGCGATAATTTTTTGAAATTTTTCATATTTTTCCGATCGGCTTGTTTCATTTAAGTCCTCTCTCGCCTCCTCCAGAAGCTTATCCGCGTCTTTGTTGTCAAACATAGACATATTAAGTCCTGGGTCTTTTTTCTGGCTGGAATGCCAAATCGGAAAAGGATCAAAATTAAACAATACGTCCTGTCCGAGAAGCAGGATTTCATATTCACGGGGCCTGATAAAATTCTGCTGAAGATCTGAAACAGTAAGAATATTTACATTTATTTTTACTTCTATTTTTCCCCATTGGCTCTTTATAATATCCGCCGTCTGGGCGAGTTTCGGCCAATCGGTGGTATAAAGATTAAATTCCAGCTTTTTCCCGTTTTTCTCCCTGATTCCTTCGCCATTCGCCTTCCAACCGGACTCCTCCAAAATTTTTTTCGCTTCCTCCAGGTTAAATTCTTGCCTCTCGCTATCGTCTTTATAACCGGGCATTCCCGGAAGAAAAGTCGAATACGCGGAAATTCCGCGGTTATCCTGCACTTTACTAATCATCTCTCCGCGGTCAGTTGCCAGCGCCAGCGCTTTTCTTACCGGTTTTTCAGTAAGAGGAATATTTTTATTTTGGTTAAAATATACATAGAAAAACCGGGGAACCAAAATTTCGCGTATATTGGTTGACTTCAGGGACTTTATCTTTTTGATTTCTTCCGGTGCAATGTTTCCAATAGCCAGAATTTCTTTTCCATTATAGGCCTTGATAATATCATCATAATTTTCATAGAAGTTAAAAGTAATTTTTGAAATCAGCGGTTTTTCCAAGTAATATTCAGGAACTGACCTTAGCTCATAGCTTAAAATCCTCCCTCCCGAGTCCTTTTGATAATCAAAAAATTTATAGGGACCAGTCCCCACGGGACGAAGATTATAATCGCTCAAAGCAAACCTTTCCGGGGGAACATCCTGCCAGATGTGCTTGGGAATTATGCCGGTTACTAAATTATTAATGAAACCAAAATATGGCTTTTTTAAAGTGATTACCACGGTATTATCGTCCGGACACTTCACCTCAACGCCCTGCCAGCTGAATCTTAAAGGGCTGTTATAGGCGCGGTCCTGCAATACGGTATAAGTAAAACATACATCGCTGGAATTAAAGGCCTCGCCGTCATGCCATTTTACGTTGCGTTTAAGATGTATAGTATAGGCGGCGTGATCTTCCGACAGATCATAACTTTGGGCCAGGTCTTCAACAATTTTACCCTCTTTATCGCGCCTAAAAAGTCCGCTGTAAAACAATTTGACCAAATCCGCTTCCGCTCCGCGTTCCTGTGATATCAGCGGATTAATATTTTTTACGTCTCCTATAACCCCTTCTATGTAATTCCCGCCTTCCTTAGGAAAAGCCACTGTTAAAGAATAATAGATTTTCCCAATCCAGAAAAAAAAGGAGGCCGCCATTAAAGCAGCCAGGGTAATCGCGTAGAGTTTTTCCCTGAACTTTAAAAGCTTTGCCAATGGAATCCAATTCTTAGGAAAAATCCAAGCTAAGGACTTGCTTTTTTTCGCATTTCCGCCGTTTTGGCTTTTCGGTTTACCCGAATTATCAAACAAAAAATTAATTTTATCTTCTTCGCTAATATGTTTTTATAAAGTATTATTATTGGCTGGCAAGGTAAACATTAATGATTGCCAGGATGATGAAAAGTATGGAAAGGATTATTGAGAAATAAAAGAGAAATTTTTCAAAACCTCTTTTAGTATAGTACCCGCCAAAATCGCCGCCGAAAGCAGCCGAGAGCCCGGATCCGCGGTTTTGGAGAAGGATCGATATCACGAGCAAAACAGAAACTATTACTTGGATAATTGATACGAATTTCATGAAGTATCTTTATTGGATAGTTATTGAACCCCCCGCACCAAATGCCGCGAATATAAACAATTTCCAAAGATACTGAAGCAAATTAAGCTAAAGAAATACCAAAAATGAGAGTACTTGGTGAAGGGATAAGGAATTTGGCCTTTTTTGATGGCCTCATTGGCAATATACCTAATGTTAGCCGATTGCCGGAAAAAAGTCAAACTTGTGTCATTACCGCTAAAAGATTAAAATTATATTATGGTCGAATTAGCCAGCAATAAAAAAGCGTTTTTTGATTATGAAATCCTGGACCGCTACGAGGCCGGATTGGTTTTGTTCGGCCAGGAAGTGAAATCGGCAAAAACCGGGCACGTGAGCCTCAAGGGAAGTTTTGTTACGCTCAAAAACGGCGAACTTTTCCTTATTAACGCTGATGTTCCGCCTTACCGCCATGCCGGCATTGTACCCGGCTATGATTCCCGGCGCTCCAGAAAACTACTTCTCAAAAAAGCGGAAATCCGCCACTTGATTGGAAAACTAAAGGCAAAGGGCTTGACATTAGTGCCGATTAGAATGTATACTAGGAAACGACTCGTGAAACTGGAATTCGCGATCGCCCGCGGAAAAAAGCAGTACGACAAGCGGGAAAATATTGCCAAAAAAGAAGCGGGCAGGAAAATAAAAAGAGCGCTTAAAAATTTTTAATTTTGTAATTTTTAAATAAATCTAATTTTTTAATATTTAAACATTTAGATATTTGAAAATTGTTTAAAAATTAAAAAATCCCCGCCAGGGCGGGGTTTGGGGTTGTCTAGTTTCGACAGGTTGTTTTTTGAAAATTCGCAAGCCGGCCATTTCGGTTGCGCCGTTAAACCACCCGGAAAGATATAAGTGCAAACTTCATATCAAAAGTAAAAGCGTCATTCGCGCGAGCGTTTGCTCCGTCTTTTGCTTCCGTTTTGGCTTAATTTAAGCCGAAGCCATCGAACTGCCGATTCCTGATAAGCAGATTTCGGTGTCAACTATCAGGATAGCCAATTTTATTTCTTGAGTATTTTTGGCAAAAGCAATTCAAGAAAGGATGCAGGTTTTTTGCTTATTATAAAGCTTGTATTCTGAAAACAAATAAGCTAAGCTTGTAGAAGATTTTTAAATCACAATTTTGGACGCGAGTGCAATTCTCGCCAACTCCACTCGACTCGTCCTTCGATAAATCTCGGGACTCGCTCGTGGCAAGCCACTAATATTTTCATGGATGATTATTGATATGCCAACAGAGTTGAGTGCCCCGAGCGCAAGTCGAGGGGCTAAAGATATGCATTATGTATACATGATCAAAAGCAGAGTTAATGAATTATATACAGGAACAACACAAAATATACATGAGAGGATTTATGCCCACAATAATAATCAGGGAGCTGAATTTACTAGAAATAAGAAGGACTTCACTTTGGTTTTTTTAGAAGAATACAACACCTTAAAGGAAGCAGGAAAAAGAGAGATGCAAATAAAAAAATGGAGAAGAGAAAAAAAAGATTTATTAATTGACAACTATTCACATAAATTACCTACAAAAAAGTAGCTAATAATTAACACCAAAACCATTAGAGGAAGATTCAGGTTCAGAAGACCAATACAACGCGGGCCCCAAACAAGAGCCAATGAATATATCAGGGCTCTTGAAGTTGTGGTAATTGATGAAAACGGAAATAATCTGGGAGTAATGAAAAAATTTGACGCGATTGACTTAGCCAAAAGCCGGGAACTGGATCTGGTTGAGGTATCGCCAAAAGCCAATCCTCCGGTATGCCGGATGATGGACTACGGAAAATTTCAATACAAAAAAGCCAGAGAAGCGAAACAAAGCAAGGCCAGGCAGAAAAAAGTTGAAGTGAAAGAAATCCGCGTAGGAATCCGCACTGACGAACATGATCTCGCGTTCAAAAAAGATCAGGCGGAAAAGTTTCTGAAAAAAGGAAATAAGGTGAAGGTGGACATAATACTCAAAGGGAGGGAAAAAGCCCATCAGGGCCTGGCGCGGGAGACCCTCAAAAATTTCAATGAAAAAATTGAAGTGCCGCACAAAATTGAAGAGGACATCAAGCGGTCGCCTCGCGGTTTCAATATTATCATCGCTCCTTATTCGAATTAATCATCCTAATTATATCCGAATTAAATCCAAATAATACTTTTATGCGCGATTCGCATTAAAATTCGGATGTAATTCGCATTAAAATTCGCATATGCCTAAATTAAAGACCAATAAATCAGTTGCCAAAAAAGTAAAAATAACAGGGAGGAAAAAGCTGCTCCGCCGCTATACGAAGCAGAATCATTACAATTCCAAACAGACCGGAAAATTTAAACGTTTTAAAAGAAAGGACCAGCGGCTTTTCAAAGCGGACGAAGCCAATGTTCTGAAGGCATTGCCTTATACTAATTAAAATCCTAATTATATTCGAATTTAATCCGAATAAGATTCGTTTGTAATTTGGATATAATTCGCATCACCATTCGAATATGACTCGAATAAAACGCGGCGTTGCCGCTTTAAAACGAAGAAAAAAAGTTATCAAGATGGCCAAGGGCTTCCGCTGGCGGAGAAAATCGCATTTTCGCGCCGCCAAAGAAGCTCTGCTTAAGGCCGGAAAATACGCCTACCGCGACCGGCGGGCGAAGAAAAGGGAGTTTAGAAATCTTTTCATCAAACGGCTGAATAATGCCCTCAAGGAACACGGATTGAAATACAGCGTTTTCATTAAAACAATGGCCGATAAAAAAATAATTCTGGACCGCAAGGTCTTATCCCAATTAGCCGTGGAAAATCCGGAGGTCTTCGCCAAATTCCTGAAAAGCGTCAAATAATTTTCTTTTTTACACAGAATACCAAAACCGCTCCGACAAAAAATCGGAGCGGTTTTTATTTCAAGAAATATATATTAAAATATATATTTTATATCGTTTATATCGAGGTTGAACCTCGATAGGGTTACCATCCATCTCTTAAAAAATTACCAATTGAAAAACTTTTTCCTTTTTCTTCAGTATGAAACATAGTATCTTTAAGTAAAAACTTTTCGAAGCTACCAGTACTAAATTTCGGCCGTTGCTCTTCTTTGGAAAATATAAAGAAATTATCTGATACAGGAGTGATATCAATATCGTGCAACCAAAAAGCTCCTGCTATAGAATTACAAATCCAATAAAAATGAGCTTGAGTTAGTTTTGATAAACAATCTTCTGGGTTTTTGTTAAAATTACTACTTTCTTTTTGCATGTTAAAAATTTCACATTAAACTCCACCCTCCCCAATCCGCAAGTTTTTTATATCTGTGGATAACCTTCTGTTTGACCTTCGGGAAATGTTCGGGTATAATATAAGTATAGTAAATTGCTAAATTTTGTCAATAATTATGGCGACATTAACGAAGAAACAAAAACAAATATACGACTATATTAAAAAGTATATCCGTAAAAATGGCCTATCACCAACTTTCGAGGAAATTAAAAAACATTTGCGCTTAAAAGCCCTTTCCACCATTTCCGAACATATTGATGAATTGATTGAAAAAGGATTCGTTTTAAAAAATGGCTACGGAGCCCGAAGCGTTGAGTTAATTGATAATAAAAAGATTGATCTTGTCCAAATTCCCCTGCTGGGAACAATCGCCGCCGGCCAGCCGATTGAGGCAATCAGAGAAAAAGAATCAATCGCCGTGCCGCAAAATAAAATTCCCCGTTCCGGCAAATTCTACGCCTTGCGGGTCTTAGGCAATAGCATGACGGAAGAAAACATAAACGACGGGGATGTTGTTTTGATAAAAGAACAAGCCACGGCTGAAAACGGACAGAAAGTAGTCGCTTTAATAGACAATTATGAAGCAACCTTAAAAAAGTTTTATAAAGAAAGGGGGCATATCCGGCTGCAACCGGCAAATAAAACTCTCAATCCGATTATTATTGAAAACGGCAGGGACTTATCCATTCAAGGCGTTGTGATAAATGTAATAAAAAATGAGGGTGACTTACAGGCAACAAAATTATTACCCCAAAAAGAAATAAAAAAAGTTAATATATTGCCGCTCAACAAAATTATCTGCAGCGACGCGGTGGCAGAACTTAAAAAATTCCCTGACAATTCAATTGATTTAGTGGTTACCTCTCCTCCTTACGATGAAATCAGAAAATATAACGGCTTTAGTTTTAATTTGCACGAGACAGGCAAAGAATTATTCCGCGTCCTGAAAAACGGCGGCATTGCGGCGATGGTTATCCAGGATCAAACGAAAAATTTCGGCAAGTCCCTCACATCTTTCAGGACTATCGCGGATTGGGTTGATAATATCGGCTTTAAATTATTTGAAACGGTTATTTATAGAAAATACGGCGCGGAGGGCGCCTGGTGGAATAAACGCTTTCGCGTTGACCATGAATATATGCCGATTTTTCTGAAAGGAGAACGGCCGCAATATTTTAACAAAGAGCCCCTAAAAATTCCATCAAAGCATGGCGGCAAAACAATGACTGGCGGTGGCACGCGTCTCACTAACGGCATTCGTATTGCCACTCGTTCAATCACCATCAATCCGATGAAATGCCGCGGTACAATTTGGGAATATATGACGGCCGGAGACGGCACGCGCCTTAAACATCAGCATCCGGCGACATTTCCCGATAAACTCCCTTATGATTTTATACAATGTTTTTGTCCCCAAAATGGCATTGTTCTTGATCCTTTTGTCGGAAGCGGAACAACGGTGCTTGCCGCAATTCAATTAGAAAGAAATTACATTGGAATCGATATATCTAAGGACTACTGTGAGTTATCAAACAAAAGAATCAAGGAAGAAGGAAGGAAAAACAAATCCCTATTTTAAGGTAACTTGTCCGGCGTTTCTAGGGTATATTCCATCGTATCAGCGGCAGTTATGGCCAGTGATAGAAAATTTTCTTCAACAGCCCTGTTAAATGTATTAACCCCCGGTCTGACGATCTTTTTAGTAAATTCATAAACGACAAGATCGTCAAATATCCAGTCCTCTTTTTTGTAATTCCACCCTGTATTTTTCATGACTGATATTTGTATTGTTTTGCCTGAAAAGAGAAATGTGATGCCCTATGCTTTTTATATTTGATCGATATATTTCCGAATCCAAAAAAACGCATTCATTAGCCGACATCCCTTTTTTCAATATTAAATTTTTCCCATTATCATAATACCCGACAATTTTCCATCCTAAAAAGTGAGACATAAACAGACCGCACAACATTCCGTCGGCATCCGGACTGATAATCGCGTTCTGATTTTCTGCAAGCAGCCAGGGATATTTTTCTAAAATTTCGTCGTAATTTATCTTGTCGTCATTCATATTTTTATTAAATCTAAAAATTTTACTTTTTCCAGTCCACGTTAAAATGACTTCGTCATCACGTGGCACGGCCCTAATTATTTACTCCGATAATCCCGGATAATTAATCCTCCTTTAATCCGCTTCACGACTACTTTTTGCTTTTCCCGCCAGCCAAGGGAAACCGCCATTTCAATAGGCAAGGTAACCGCCAAACTGGTCTTTCCCAGCCGGACTAATTTCCTGATATTGCTTTCTTTGGTTTTCCTCCGAGACATAAGTATATATTAAAATATATATTTCCATTTTACACCGAATCTCTCATGGAGCAAATTGTAAAATACAATCGCCAAAATTATCCCGATCATATCCACTCCCACATCGGAAAATTTTCCTTCCCGTCCGGGAACAAAGACCTGATGAATTTCGTCGGAAAAGGCGTAGGCGAGCGAAAACAGAAAAGAGAGAAGGTAAGTTTCTTTCTTTTTCAGCTTATGGAGCCGGAAAATCCGGAAAAATAAAAAAGCTAAAACGAAATATTCAAAAATATGCGCTCCCTTTCTCGCCACATAGAAAAACAAATCCGGATGTTCGCGCTGGCTCAATCCCTGAAGAGAGGAAAAATAAAAAATCAGCCCCATCCAAAAAACAAGAGGGGCGTAACAGAAAATAAAAACTTTTTTTATTTTTTTATTTGCCATTATTGCTCTTGAAAAATATTTCTTTCGTCAGATAATAAAGGCCGTAAAAGGGCAGCCAGAGCCACAACGTTTTTTTCAGCAGTTTTTCGATGAATTGGTTCACTGTTTTATAATTATAAATTTTAAATTTTAAATTTTAAAATAATTTTTAATCCTAAAATTTTTAAATTTTTATTCATTTAATAATTATTTAGAAATTTAAAATTCGTCATTCAAAATTTTCATTCAATTTCATAGATAACGTCTTTCTTTTCCACCACAATTCTCCAGCCCCGCTGCTGAGCTATTTTTTTCAGGTTTTGGTTGGGATTAAAGGCGATGGGATTTTCCACGATTTCCAAAAATCCGGTATCGGATTCGGTATCGCCTACTCCGTAGGAATCCTTCAGTATGAAGCCATTTTCGAAAACATACTGCTTCACGACCTGCCCTTTGTTTTTCGGCGGTTCAAACAGGGCTTTCCCGGTGTATATTCCGTTTTCATCCGTTTCGTACACGCTTCCGAAGACCTTGTCAAATTTCAGATAGTTATTATTATATTCCTCGACGATTTCAACCGGAGATCCGGAAATGGCGATAATATTGTAATTTTCTTTGCGGAATTTTTTGATAAGCCGTTCGGCGAAAATATAGGTTCTCTTCTTGTGAAAGGGAACAACGATTTGACTGGCCCGCTTAACATCTTCCGCCGAGCATCCTACTATATATTCGGCATAGAGGTCTACCAGGGCTTTCCGGTATACTTCATAGGTGCCTTCATGCTCCAGCCAGACGGCATAATACATCCCCAGTTTTTTTCTGGCTTCTTTGGGAAAAACCTTCATCCAGACCAATTCGTCAATCAGTTCAAAAGCCAGGTTTTTCCTGAAAATCGTTCCGTCAATATCAAAAATCGCGATTTTTTGTTTCTTTTTCGCCATTGCTATCTTTTATTTTGGATAATTCCAGATTCAATGTTATAGGCGCCGCGGATATTGCGCAAAATTAAGAAAATTTCCCTATTGCCCATCGTTAGTATCGCGCTTGTCGCAGCAGGTTCCGGCATAAACCGCGTAAATCGCTAAAAGTATGGAAACTTCTATCCATTGGGTTCCAGCAATGCCAAAGACGCCTTTTTCAGCTTTACCCAAGACAATATAGGCCGTAATCGCTAACGGAATAAGGGACAGAATAAAAAGAATTCCCGGAGTTTTATTATTTTTCATCAGACACATATTTCCACCTCCTCCCATTTCGTCATCCCGCGCTATTTATGCTAAGAATGACTTGTTTATTTTTTTACTTTTTATACTATTTTTATTCAGTTTTCAATTTTATTATAGCACACATTTAAGCCATTATTCAATAATTATCATCGCCTTTCTTCCTTTCTCGATCTCGCCTATATTTCCCGGAAAGTCATGGATAGCTTTGTATAATATATCTATATTATATTTGTATCCTTCGCCTTTTCTTGTCCCCGGATCGTTCGTTATTATGGTGTTTCCATCATAGCCAACCAGCGCGAGAGCGTGATATAGCGGACCGGGGTAAGTAAAATTAGGATTTCCCAATTTTCGTCCCGCCGCCGGAACAATAATGGGTTTTCCCTTGGCTAATTGCTTTTTTATTTCCGCTTTTTCAAAATCATAAATCACTTTTAAATTTTTAATATTGTAGTAATCGGCAGCCAGTTTTACCATGCCGGCGGCGTCACTGTCTTTGTAATCGCCGTATTTTTCCAACTGGAAATTTATCAAATCCTGAATTTCTTTCTCCGCTATTTCGCGGTTAAGTTTTTTATTTTGGATATAATAGGCGACCATGATAAGAGAGGCCTCTTCGCAGGCCTCTTCATGCCGCTCGTCCCAATTAGCCTGGGGGGTTTGCGTGGTAAAGGGAACTTTTATGAAAATATTCTCCGGAATTTCTTCTTTTTTATCCCCTGCTTTTTCGCCAGAACGGCCGTCGGTTTCTTCTTTTCCGGAACTGGCGCTTACGCTTTCATTTTTTTCATTTATTGTTTCTTTTTGATTTTTTTGAACGCCGGTTTTTTCCCGGAAAATTAAAAACGCCGCTGTTATCAGCGCCAAAAAAAACAAAATATATCTGAATTTTAAAAATTTTATCATTAAGAAATTATTTCAAAATTAAAAATTGTAAATTATTATTTACTGAATTCATTCAGTAAATAACCACCGGCGTTCCGATCGGCGCCCAGTTATAGACCCTTTCCGCCGATCCCACGCCCAGACGCACGCAGCCGTGAGAAACAGGAATTCCCAAATGTGCCGCTCCCTCCTTGTATCCGCTGGGCCACTCGGGAAGTTCATGGATCCCAAATTTCCCGTCCGGCGCTATGGCATTCCAATACGGCATATAAAGGCCATAAGTTTTCGACCAGGCGCGGCGAGTCTTATTATATATCTTTGTCTGTCCGATCGGCGTTTCCATTCCCCTCTTTCCGGATGAAATGATAAATGAATCCAGGAGTTTTCCGTTCTCAAAAATAGACATTACCTGGCTTCCTAAATTAATATCAATATACTTTCCAGCCGTAATTTTGGCTTCCGTGAATTTTTTCGCCTGTTCCAGCCGGATATTCAGATTTTTTGACCACTCCGCGGGAGGCAGCGGTTTGGTCTCAAAATAGGTCGTATGAACCAGCTCGAAACCGCTATCCGGCTCCTTTTTATACTTTAGGCTTACGGTTATATCATACCTTTGCCCTTTTTTAAGCCCGGACTCCGCCATTAATTCTATTACTGGCTGGTCTTTTTCCAGATTATAAGTTAATTTTTCAAAAGGGGAGATATCGAATCTAACGGAATAATCGTTAAGCGGGCGGTCAAAAGCGAATATCACCGGATCTTCTATATCCAAGACCGCGTCTTTTTCGCCGAAAGCGGGACTGACTTTTATAATTTGCGGCAGCGTCTCGGTTTCAAAAATGAAACTGAAGTCCAACTCAAGAAACATCACGTTTCTCGCTCCCTGGATTTCTAAATTGTATTTTTGCCCCGGTTTCCAATTGTTCGCCGGCGCTATGAGCAATTTTTTATTGGAATTTTCCCAGTAAATTCTGATTGCCGTTTCAGGAGTTATATTAATTCCCTCCCCGACTGATTCGGGAATCATCGGTTCGGAAAAATTTATTATTACGATGCCTTCAGGCCTGACAATTTCCTTGTTTTCCAAAGTAGCGGATGTCCTGAAGACCTCCGGATACGCTCTCACGCTGTAAACAATTCCCAGCATGCCTAAAGTTATTACGACTATCAGGAAAGCCATGTCAAAAGCCATTCCCAGTCGCTGAAACTTTTTCATTTTTTGTTTAATAATGTTTAATAAATTTCTTTGGCTTTATTCCATAAATCCGGATAGCTGTTTTTTTCTTTCAGCCACCACCACCATTCCGCTCCCCATAAATAAATTTCGGAGATGCCGGTTTTTTTCGCGAATGCCAGATTCTTTTCAAGATTTCCGGCATCAAACGCCTCCAGCTGTTTTTCCAAAGAAACATTGGTCGTCCAGTCGTTCAGCCACGGCTCTCCCTGCAATTCCACGATTATGATATTTTCCTGTCCGGCGAATTTTCCTATCAGCCATTTTTTGAACCTGAAAAAATTCGGGCCTATCGGGTATTTGAAATATCCGAACTTCTTGGTATAGACGTTGAAATACATAGTGGTTCCGAAAATATCGGCGCGCCTGGCCGCGGGAATCCACGCGCTCAATTCTCCGCTGTCAGTAACGATTATTTTCCGGCTCGGATCGGTTTTCCTGACTAATTTAATTTCATTATCCAGCAATTTGGAATCAAAAGAGGGGCAAACGCCGAAAGGCAGGAAGGGCTCGTTTTCCACCTGCCAGTATTTTACCACGACATCATTTTTATACCGCCCGACAATTTTATCTAAGTAATTCAACAGCGCCTGATTTTTAATTCTTGCTTCTTTATTCTTAATCCATTCGGGTTCGAAGCATTCCGGCCAGCGGGGAACTTTTCTCCCGATAACTAAAATTATTTCCGCGTTTCTCTTGGCGGCTTCTTCAATTTGCCAGTCAATTTCGGAAAAATCATAAGCGCCTTCTTTTTTTTCAATCCTATTCCAGTATACAGGAAGACGGATTTTTTTCACGCCCAAATCATCAAGGATGGCCAGATAATTTTCTTTCCAGTCAAGCCCGATTTCTTCAGAATACAGGTTGGAAAAAGTTACGCCGTATTTAAATTCCTGATTGGGGGTTTTAACCGGAAGATTAAAGTAAAAAAACAATGCCAGGATAATGAAAATTATCAAACCCGCTATATATGCCAGCGATTTAATTATTTTTTTCAGCATAGATTCA
>Ga0209542_10003170_pt1 | contig 35468 bp, 46 predicted proteins | sample RifCSPhighO2_01_FD_184028 | JGI IMG/M metagenome (GOLD analysis project Ga0209542, IMG submission 184028) | Soil microbial communities from Rifle, Colorado - Rifle CSP2_plank highO2_0.1 (SPAdes) (version 2) | ecosystem: Environmental > Terrestrial > Deep subsurface > Rock core/Sediment ...
TCGGCGTTCGAATCATTCGCCTGAGCCGGGACGAAATGCAAACCCTTGTTGCATTGCAAAGAAGGCTAACTTAGGAATAAAGCCGTTGCATCATCTTCGCATCTTCTTCAATATTCGGACTCTCGCTGATAACAACACCTTTAATCTTGAACTCCTTCCACACCTTAATTAACTCTTCATATTTGAAATCGGATTCTTTGAGCGTTAAATGATTCCGTTCTCCTTTCTCAGAATAAGCGATCCCCGACATGTGAATGTGCATGTTCTCTAATCCTTTGCGACCGAGCCCTTTCTCAATCAATTCAAGCGTCGCCCGAAATTCGGCGGTGGAGTTTTCTTTCCCTCCCGTGCGCGCGTGTAAGTGCGCAAAATCAACGCACGGCATGACCTGATCTAATTCCTGAGACAAGCCTAAAATCTCTTTCAAAGATCCGAACTGCGTTTGTTTTCCCGTCGTTTCCGGTCTAATCCATATGGAATTCCCAGAAGATTTCAGTTCATCAACAATCTTTTTCATTTGATCCTTAACATTTTTATAAACGGGCTCATGTTCCATTCCAAGATAGTATGCTGCATGAAACGTCATGCTCCACGCTCCAGCCAATCGTGAAATATTCGCGGCTTTCAGAATCCTGGAGCGGCTCGCGCCTATTTTCTGCGGTTCTTTGGCATTCAAATTGATAAAATACTGTCCATGGCACGTCAATACAATATCTTTGTTCGCATCATAGACTTTTTTCGCGCTCTCTTCATTCAAATGCACGCTCTGCACGAACTCAAGCTCCATCGCATCCAATCCAAGCTTTTTGACTTGATGAATGCCGGAAAGCGTGTTAGGTTTTTCGGTGGATAATGGAATTCCGGCAGTGCCGAAGAGGAGTTTATCAGGAGCTTTAACAGTGGGAAAGTTCATCCGTGCAATGAAACTCCTGATTTATTTAAAGGTTGGGGAGAGTTGTGAGGAACACAGAGTGAGCTTTTATGTTTGACCGTGCCGTGGAACCTCGATATTGCATAATAACTAATTTTTTATAGGGTAGCCTGTCAGACACTCGCCTGATGAGATCAAAGGCACTGTTGACTGACCCGCACAGTAGTCTGCCGATGAAAGCCTTCGGCATATCCCGGAATTACGTTCGAAGAATCTACATGCGCTTTCTAGACAATCGCTTCGCCAGCGAGAATCTTGAGCAGCTTATTGAGCGCAATTTCCGTCCGGGGTGGGAATGGATATGCAGGCATGGAAGATATTATGAACGGCGCGAGCGTACAACCGAGCACACTCATATCGATGAACACATTACCAGCATGGCCTTGCCAGTTGTACGGGAAGCTCAGGAAATGAACGCTTCAATGCAGGAATGTTCATACGTGAGGGATATCCTATGCGTGAGGAGAAAACATATGCTGAGTGAAATCGCGTTTCGCGTCCCGGGTCCTTTTCGCGGCTTTGATCCGATCTGCAGGATATATGCATATGAACCAGAGGTAACGAGACCACAGAGGACAATTATCAGTCTCCCCAACATGGGTTTGTTATACCCATATCCTCAGATCTTTTCCACGATCGCAGCATCGCACGGCTTTACGTGCTACGTCATTTTGAATACAAGAGAAGTACATCATGAAGGCGGCTATGGGATTCTTACTAAAGCAGACTGCCCCCTTGCCTACAGCCATCTGATTAGGAAATATCGTTTAGCTTATGAGATTATCAAACAACAGGCGTCGGTTAATCCGATGAGAATCGGTACTATGGGCGCAAGTCTTGGTGGCTTAATAAGCGTAGGGTTGCTGGGCATCTGGCCAGAGGTGAAGTATCGGGTGATAGGCCTTGCGGGTGCACCCCTTGCCGAGATGATGCTTACGACGAAGTTCAAGCGGTTCAAAAAGCGGATTAAGAATATATTTGATCCTTGCGGACTCGGGGAATTCGCCCGCTATGTTCATGGAATGCGAGTGCTCAACGGGCGGTCAGAGTACGCTGATCAAAGCAAAATTACGCTGATCATGGCTCTGCGCGATCAGACCGTTCCATTCGCATCTCAAGACAGGCTGCGCGCCGAGATTGGATATCCAAGATCGTATGGCCTTCCCACCTCCCATTGCCTCGCTTTTTTGTATGGCAGCAGATTTATGATGGCACTCACTCTGAAAGAGATGCATGAAAACCTCTGAGCGTATAAAAGGACAGACTCAAGCACATGCGCATGCATGAGCGCTCCCTAACCTTTAACTGTATTAAAAGTCATCAATACCTATATATAGCCATGATTCATTGCAATCACATGCACAAAAAACGGTACGTCATCTTCGGGGCATTCCTGCTGTTTGGCATTGTTATCCTCATCGGATGTGGTCAAAGTCGAGCTTTAACAGAACAAAAATCAGCAGAGCAACCGAATCGCACAGAATTGCGATCATTGAATGAATCGGCTTGTCTTCAACGAGAATATGCATGGGTTCCCGTTCCAGGATTATGCGGGCCAAAAAATGAGTATGGAACATTTGACTGCGGCTACACCTGTGATATCAGAACGAACGACGCCGGAAAAACATGCTATTCGAATGATGAATGTGAAGGCGTATGCTTGCGCACGAACGATGACCGTGATGTATGGGGATATGTCACAGGATCATGCTCGCAGTACGTATATTACACAGATGTGAGCGACTGTCCGTATATCCTTGAGTCAAAATCAAAGAATGAAACTCCATATGCGTGCGCGTAAGGAGTATCCTGATGAAACTGAACATATTCAAACCAACAATTGCAAACATCGTGATGACAATACTGCTCACTCTCGCGTTTGTTCCATTTATACAGCCGCACGGCTACGAGTGCTTAGTCGCTCCTTGCCCCCAGCCCCCCTTGCAGTCCGTAATGACACAATTCTTGTTTATCAGAAATCCAATAATCGGAGTTCACTATGACATTCTTGCTATAGGGATTGTGCTATCCTATGTGGCTTCATGCCTCATCCTCTGGGGAATTGCGTCGCTCAGAAAAAAATAAATGGTTGAAGTTGGGAAATGCTGCTTTGCTGAATGAAAATCTTGATTTATTTAAAGATTGGGATGGGACTAAATAAGGGAAGATGTCTACGATAAATAATCACTGCGGGACGCCATCACAGAAGATAATCACCAAATAGTAGTAACAATACGGAAAGATTTATAAATGATTACATATATGTTCCATAAATTTCATTGCGGTCGCTGACCATGAAACAAGTTAGAAACACAGCATACAAAGAATATGGGGAAAAAAGACACCGCTGAAAATGTTGCGACGTACTCTGTTATAACTCAAATAGAAACAATTAGAAAGCTCCATAGTAACCTGCTAAGAGAAATAGCAAATGCATTGCAGAAACGGCGTGCACCAACATTGGGAATATTTGGTATTGGCGGGGAAGTCTCACCATATGGCTATTTTCCAAGGTGGTTCACAGATAATGTCGGAGAGGGGAATGTAGTCGTACTTGACTACAATCCAAAAATCCTTGGTATGGGTTATAGATATTTGAATTCCCAACAGGTTTTCGATAGCTTTACTCCTGAAGTTCATTTAAAATCTGATAGCAGTATAGAAGAACTCTTACAGGGCGGTAGATCTCCCCCCTTATCGATAGTCAACGTAAACCCCGATGTAGTGATTGACCCGCAAAAGTCTGGGGATAGACGATTTATATTCAGTGAAGCGAATTTCAAATTTCCTCTGCGTATTGCGGAAGAAAGTCTCGACGCCGTAGACTCCACTTTAGCGCTACATCACGTTTTTGCCTATACGGAAGATGTTAGAAGGATTTTTCGGGAGATATTTAGAGTTCTGAAACCGGGTGGCTTGTTTCATTTAGGAGAGGCTTCTGTCAACATGAGGAGAAGCGAAGAAAATATTGAGAAAATAAGGGGGGTACTGGACGATGTTTACTTCTCTGATGAACGAGATCCTGAATGTATGGTGCGTATTGGATCCCCACGCGCAAAATATCGGCTTATCCTAACGGAAGAGGGTCATTTTGAAATCGACAATGACGAAGACGTGAGGAACAAATTATCGTCACATTACACTTTTACAGTTAATGATGGTAAGATTTTTCTGCCCTTAATTGATCCCGTAAGGGATGCTGATTTTGTCGAAGCAGTCAACCAATACTATCTCAGAAATAATATTGAGAAGGCCAGATTGCTAGGGATCATGGATCCGTCACAAAAGCCATTCACCGCAAAAAGAATTCAAGATTCAATACAACAAGGGCTCATCGAAAAGGGTAATGCTGAAAGGGGATTAGTGGAATTTTATTCACCACAAGAATTCTTAATTACCATGTTAAGAGAAGTTGGTTTTGATGTGCGATCTGAATTGGCTAATCCGAATAGAACTGAAGCACCGATGGTGAATATTTATGCGAGTAAATAGTATAGTGCAATCAGAACATCTTAGCGCATTGCGTATGCACAATGGAAAATGAATACTATTTATAGATTGAGAATAGAATTTTAGGTACAATCTTCCATAACAAAAGAAAGAAAAAACAACCCGCTTCAAGTCGCTACGGTTTATATAATTTATATAAACTGATTATACATAGCATAAACATATCATGATTAACCAAATAATCGTTATTTAGTCTTATTTCAACCAAAAGATATATAAATATGCAACGAATTGCACACTACATTCGGATTATTCCCTATATGGTGATTCTGAATATGAAAGGCATCCTCAAACCTCACAGAATTTTGGGCGCAGCCGCATTCCTTGGAATTGTGGGAATCGCTGCGAACAACGTAATGAATAGCTACGCGTCTGCAGAAAGTGACCGCTACTGGCAGGACTTTGATCGCCGCATGACAGAACTGCGCAATCGTTCAAGGGAATCACGTCGTGAAATCGTGAATGCTGACTTGACCGTGGAATTTAATCTACCTCCCCCGCCTACATTGGAATCCAGGATCGAATACAATGAGAGCTCGCCCTGGGATGTAACAGAAGGTCAATCAGCTGATTATGACCGCATGCGCGATCTCGTTGAACGATTCATGGACGCCAATCCTGGCGAGTTTCGCAGTGACTACAGGCGACAGCGAGCTTTGACCGTTCTTACGCTTGTCAATGAAATAGCGCCCCAATATGGACTGGATGCGACATTTGTATCGGGCCTTGGATATTATGAAACCCATTTGGGAATTGCGAATGAGGCGGCTCGAGAAGCGAATAATATATTCAATGTGGACGCGACGCCAAGATGGCGTCAGCGCGGTGGCGATGTGTACATCACGAACAATGGAAGAAGTAGCCGTAGCTATGATTCTCTAAGAGAGAGCGTCGAAGATGTATGCCGAGTGTTGCAGCGCGGGTATGTGAACAGAGGATATACTCAAGTTCCCGATGTCTTAAACAGATACGCTCCGCCTACAGAGAATGATACGCGAACGATGATCGCTACGCTCAATAGATGGCGTGAAGAACTTCAAGAATCCAACAGTATGAGGTTGGCGTACATTCCAAGACGATAATTAATTCTGTAGTCTTTTATACATCTCACCCAAGTGAGGAAGCAAATGCGTTGTCCAGCTTTCTAATGCCTTTGCCTCAAAATCATCACGAACACGATCAGCTTGAGTAACAAGGACATCAAGGGGCACCATTGCTCCTCGCTGCATCTCCTTTGAGTTTGGCTGTACATGGCCATCGATGAGCGCGCCATACACAAGCCCAAGATGCACGGTGTCAACATCCTCATCCGTTACAAACAGCGATCCCATGAATTTGGTTTTCACGCAATGTCCCGCAACATGCACTTCTTCTTCCAGTTCCCGCTCAAGGCATCGTTGCACGCAACCTTCTCTCTGTTTATCATAATCAGACGATTTAATGTGGCCGCCGACACCAACTGACACTTTTCCAAAAAGTCTTGTCTCACCGTACGCATGCTCTTCTTCTGCGCGCTTGTATGTGAACACTCTCCCATCACGATCGAAAAACACAACATACGGTATCGGCTGCAGTACTAATGGATCTCTCTCGCAGTCGTAGCGTATATGTTCCATGCCCGATTCAACCGACGTATTGAACTCTTCAGGAGAATGAGAGAATTCAAATCCTTCCCCGCGTGTGCGCAAACCTCGAAGAAGCTTCGCATCCTGAACCAGAACGGGCTTGCTGAGCTTTGCGTGGTCTTTTGCAGCGCGGCGTGTATCAAGCGCCGTAAATCGTTTTGACACTCGGGGGCCAAGCTGATCTGCATAGTTAGAACCAATGGAAACTCCATAAATTTTATCGGGAACGTCATTGTGAAATAAAACCATAGAAGCGATAGGCATGCCATGCAAGAGTTCCAACGGAGCGTTTTCCTCAACAGTTACTTCAAAAACGAGCTGTCCATTAAATCCGGGGTCAATAAATCCAGCATAATGTAAAGGTCCACGAAGACCAACCTGCGAATGCTCAATCAATTCCGCGTTCAAATGAGAGGGCATCATGAAAAACTCATGCGATGCCATAAGGTAATGCCGTTTGGGTTCGATGACAATTCTGCGATCTTTTGTGACAATAGGATCAAAAAAGTCAAGCGGATCGTATGCCCCTTTTTTTCGAAGATCAATCGGGGTTGAAACAGGCCGAGCACGCAGTGCAACAACATTGTTACTGCTGTGGCCGTGAAGATCAAGGCTGAGTTGTACGCCTTCAGGTGTAATTGTAGGCTCATATCCTTCTCGATGAAAGAGTTTAAGATAAGGATTTGTTGCAAATTCTGCGCAACACTCTGTTTGTGAGAGCGCAGCATTTAATCCTTCTATGATTCTTAATTGACCAAGGCCAAGCTCGGGTCCAATGATTAGATCAAATGCAAGAGGGTTGAGGAACAGCCATAAATCACGCATTTTCTTCTGTCCATTATCATTGATTTGATTGAAGCTTTCAGTAAAATCCGTGAGCAACCGAGAATGAAGAAAATCTCTTCCCGTACTGCTTTTCGGCGAATACCGCATATGATCTTCAGGGAGCACTTTGAGTTTTTGTTGCACAGGAACAAGATAGCCAAAATTCCGCTTTATTTCAAAACCCCCTTCCAAAGAGTATCTCATGCGTTTTGAGCGTGGCAGTTCCAAGAGGCGTCGATACACGGTTGTGTTTGCAGAAGGCCGAAAGAGTCCTTGATGTTCAAGGTCAAGCACAAACACTTCATCACCGATTGTGAGATCAAGGGACGATGGTTGAACGATAGACTCAAGCACTGGATCCGCGAATGCGAGGTCTTCCTTCAGCGCAAGATTGCGTTGAGGAACATCAATATGACCCTTAAGCACTCTTCTCCTCAGATCCTGCGAAACAAGACAACTGCCGTTCATAGTTCTGCGCAATGTCTTGCTTTTAAATCTATTTCTCTCTTGGAGTACACAACATTTATAAATGCCCCAGGATTCCTATAATCATTAATTTTACTGAGTCGCAGGGCTCGGGAGGTTTATGATGTCAAGCTTTAAACTCGTGCTTGGAGCAAAAGACGGAAAGTCGTATCAGAAAGAAGTCAAGGACAAAGAAGCAAACGCGTTCCTCGCGAAGAAGATCGGGGATAAAATTCAAGGGGATGCGTGTGGATTTCCAGGCTATGAATTTGAGATTACGGGCGGGTCAGACAAGGCAGGATTCCCTATGCGAAAAGATGTACCGGGTGCTGTGCGCAAGAAAATTCTCGCAATAGAGGGCGTTGGCGTGAAGAAGCACGGCCACGGCCAGAAGCAGCGAAAAACCGTCTTTGGAAACACGGTCAGCGAGCAGATTGTGCAGATCAATCTTAAAATTCTCAAGGAAGGCAAGGAAAAATTAGCTAAGGAGGAGAATCCTGAACAGAATGCCGCGCAAAAAAACGGTTAAAAAAGGGGATGCTGACCACGTTCAGCCACTCATTAACGTTGGCTTAGTCGGTCATGTGGATCATGGCAAGACAACGCTGACAGCAGCACTTTCTGGCAAGTGGACAGATACCCATTCTGAGGAGCTGAAACGAGGAATTACAATACGGCTTGGATACGCAAACGCGTCCATCTATAAATGTCCAAAATGCCCTGAGCCGGATGCGTTCACGACGGAAAAGAAATGTCCGAAATGCTCATCCGAGACGCAATTCATTCGCAAGGTGTCGTTTGTCGACGCGCCAGGTCATGAGAGCCTCATGGCAACAATGCTTGCGGGCGCTACAATTATGGATGGGGCCCTTTTGCTTATAGCAGCAAATGAGGAATGCCCCCAGCCGCAGACGCGTGAGCACGTTCAGGCATTAGAGATTATCGGCATCAAAAATGTGATCGTCATTCAGAATAAGATTGACCTCGTCGATGAAGAGAAGGCGAAGAATAATTTTAATCAAATTAAGGAGTATCTGAGCAAAACCCCGTTTAAGGACGCTCCGATCATCCCCGTTTCCGCACAGTACAAGCTGAATATTGATGTGCTGCTGCAGGCGATTGAGGAGTATCTGCCAACTCCTGAAAGAGACGAGTCTAAAACACCGATTATGTTCATCGCACGAAGCTTTGATGTCAATAAGCCAGGATCAGAAATCCCCGGTCTTGTTGGCGGAGTTCTTGGGGGAAGCCTCAGGCAGGGCATATTCAAGGATGATGATGAGATCGAAATACGCCCGGGCTATGAGACGATTGAGAAAAACCAAAAAATCTGGAAACCTCTTATGAGCAAGATCGTTGGCCTCATGACAGGAACGGAAAAGGTCGAAGAAGTGCATCCGGGAGGATCTGTTGCCCTCCTCACGCAGCTCGATCCGAGCATCGTGAAGTCTGATTCGCTCTCGGGCCATATTGTTGGAAAACCAGGAACGCTGTTTCCCGTCTGGTATACCCTGAAGCTTGAAAATCATTTGCTTGAGCGTGTCGTAGGCAGCAAAGAAGACCTTCAAGTTGAGGCCATAAAAAAGGAAGAAATCCTCATGTTAAACGTAAATTCTGCCGCAACCGTCGGAGTTGTGACAGAACTCGGCAAAAATGTGTTCACATGCAGGCTCAAACGTCCCATTTGTGCAGAAGTCGGCGCGAAAGTCTCGATCTCAAGAATGATTGGTTCCCGTTTTAGATTGATTGGGTTTGGGATGATTAAAACCTAAACCTTTTTATTCTACCCTTGTAAAAAAACCGTATGCTCAAAGGGGTGCACCATCGCGTTAAGAAACACTGGCGTAAGCTCAAGCGCAGCAAGCACACTCCGCATGAGATTGGCCTTGGCTTCGCGATTGGCGTATTCATCGCGGTCATGCCCACACCCGGCGGGAATATTCTTCTGGGCTTGCTCATTGCGTGGTGCGCTAAGAAAATCAGTAAAATCGCATTGCTGGGCGCGTTAGCTCTTGGAAATCCTTTTTTTCTTCCTGCGATCTACTATTCTGGGTACGAAATAGGAGACGCAATATTACACGGCTGGAAGTTTCCATACGTGAAGATTCATGTGCTTGAGATTAGTCTTGACGCGGGAGTGCGGCTGCTTCTGGGCACGTTCATTATAGGGATTATCACGAGCACGCTGGGATATTATATAGTGAGTACGCTTGTAGCAAGGCACCGCGGGGCGAAGAGTGCAATGAGGAGTACCTAGTCTCTTAAATCAATATATTTAAATAGCTATATTGCTGTGGAGAGGTTATGCATGGACATGATCTTTCTCCGATCATAGCGAGGATAAAGCACAGCGGAAAACAGCGCGTTGCGTATGTTCGATCCCTTAAGAAAAACCTTGTCGCGTTTGCGCTGCTCAAGCTGCACAAGCATCACCAACAGGAGATTCTGGACGCGCTCACGATCGATGAGATTGAACACCTTTTGCACTTTCTTGATCCAGATGAGGCAACGCATCTCCTGCACAGCGTCTCAGCTCATCGGAGGAATGCGATCGTCTCTCGCCTGACAAAGGAATTGCGCGAGAAGGTTGAGTTCCTTCTCAAGTTCAGTCCTGAAAGCGCTGCAGGGATCATGAACGTTGATTATATCGAGGTTCCGAAAACGATCGGAAGAATAAAGCTCGCGGCGCTTATCAAAGAGCACATTGACAGGACAGGAAGACCGCCAACCGTACTCGCGGTCGAAAACGGTATTCTGCTTGGAGAGTTCCCGATACACAAGCTCCTGCAAAAACGCACGGGTCATATCGAAGACGCGCTGCTGCCGTTGCCCAACATTCATTATAATGAGGCTCAGGAAGAAGTCATCCGCATGTTTCGGAAAAACCGGAACAGGAAAGTTGCGGTGCTTGATGACGATCAGAGCATTCTCGGCGTCATTCATGCGAATGATGTCATTCGAACGCTGGATAGGCAAAGCACAAAGGAGCTTTATGAAATCGCGGGAGTAAAGACGATTGAGCATGTCTTTGGCTCCGCGTGGGAGAAAGTCAAATACCGATATGCATGGTTGATCATTAATCTCTTCACGGCGTTTCTCGCCGCTTGGGTTGTTTCACTTTTTCAGAACACGATTAACGCATATGTTCTGCTCGCCGCATACATGCCTGTCGTGGCTGGAATGGGTGGAAATGCTGCAACACAAACACTTGTTGTGATCACACGAGGAATCGCGCTTAAGGAAATCGAGCTGAAAAACGCATGGCCCGCGCTTGTTAATGAAGTTACGGGAGGCGTTATGAATGGCTTGATTATTGGTGTTATTGTCGCAATCGCAGCAACGGTGTTTAATAGTGATCCACTGCTGGGCGTTGTCGTAGCCTTTGCAGTGCTCATTAACTTCATCGTTGCGGGAGTGTTTGGCACGCTCATTCCGCTCTACTTGAAATCACGAGGGATCGATCCAGCCTCCTCTGCAACGGTATTCATCACAACCGCAACAGACTGCATTGGATTCCTGGCGTTTCTGGGATTAGCGAGTTTGATTCTGGTTTAAACTCGGAAATCTTGCGGATTTATCGACGAAAAACATATAAAGGATCAATCAAACGGCATATGTATGAGCCTCATCCTCCAATCAAAAAAGCAGAAAATTATGGCGCTCCTTGAAGAGTTCAAAGAGCAAGGAAAGCAAAAATTTGACCTCATAGACCTGCAGCTCGCAACAGACTACTCCCTTCCCGATTTAAATATCATTCTGCAAAAGCTTGAAAGGGAAGGCAGAGTGAAGCAAGATGGATGAAGTCCGGATTCCTGTCATTCTGCGAGAAGGCGAGCACTGGCTTGTTCTCAATAGTCTCAGTAATGCTGGCAAACTGCGAGCAACGGCAATCAGCAAATCGCATCACGTTCTCGATTTTGACGGCCATCATTGCGAAGAAGTCCATGTGAAAACGAGTATCCGCTACGCCCCAAAGAAGTGGATCATAATCTAAGTCTTAGAAAAAACTTTTGCTTACCGTTGGTAACCCCAGAGATACAGTTCCCGCACGATTCTGCGGCACTTTAATGTCTTTCAGCGCTCCCGTCGCGCGATTATACACGAACAAAAAGCTTGCTGACTTTTTAGATCTTGGGGATTCGACTTTTAGAAGCACATTCCACTGAGATCCTTCAGGATAGCTCCGCAGAACGGTCGTTTTCGTGTCCTCGACAACGTTGCCTGATATGGAGAATACAAATCTGCTGTGGATAAACTGCTGGGCCGCGGCTTCATATGTATTTTGTGCCGAGACAAGAGGTATAACTGCAAGAACTACAACTACAGCTAAAAAATATCTCATGTCAAACCCCCAGTAACAGCCCAACAAAACAGGTATATAAACGTTGCGTCCCTGGCTCATTAGGTTTAAAAACTGAAAACGACTTTCAATGCGCATGCAGCGCAGATACGAAGCAGAAGCGGCGGTTCCATCCTGGCATCGGCAATTGGTGTATTTAGGGGATAGGGTTATCCTCAAGGAGGACACAGAAGAGGAACCTATGTTTACGGAAGGGCTAGTTCGCGTTGTGCAATCAGATTGGATGTCTCGGCTCTCAGTTTACCATCATCGTATTATGTTGATGCACTCAGAGTATTCAGGAGTCGTAGGTGAGGTCAAATTACTCGAAACGTCAGAGCAGTATCGACAGTCCATGCAACGCCGCTTCGGATTTATTCCGTACATTATGGACCGATTTGCGCTTAATTCTGAGGCTGCTACGCTCCTTGGATTGGATATTGATAAGGGCGACGTATACATGACTATTTTTCTTGACTTCGCACTTGATTCACTGGATGCGTTAGAATGCAGAAGAATGCATCAACATCGTCTTGTCTTTGATCGTTTAAATACATCTGATCGTCTTGCAGCGTTCAAGCAAGAAATGGCCGCTGAGAACCCTGAATGGGCAGCCACGATGTCTGAGGATGCATGGCAGGGAATGTTCGAGGATTGTTTGGTTTGGGATTGCCTCGATGTAGAGAATCCGGAAGGCCTTAAGCCGGATCCCTATTACGTGACGCAATGCGAAAACATAACTTTAGCGGGTACAAAAAGAGTGTATTGCGGTGAGTTAAAACCCTTCGAGCGCTATCCAAAAAACGTAGCCTGGCTCGGCTAATTACCGTTGCTCCTTCACGTACTGCGGATGCTCATGCCCGAGTTTCTTCAATTCTTTAATATGATGCAAATGCGTTACTTTCTCTTTGATGAATTTTCTCATGTCAAAGCCGTGGCGCTCGATGAGTGAGCTCGTATGATGCCCTCCCAGGAAATGCGGCATGATCACGTACGTTGCGCCTTCCTTGTACAGCTCAAGGGACTCGTTGATTTGGTGCGAAACCGCGATGATAATGCATTTTTTATTGCTCTCTCGAACTTTTTTTATGAGAAAGATATTTGTGTACAGATCAGGAACTGTAGAGATGACCATCCTCGCTTTCGCAAAGTTTAATTCGTTCAGAAGCTCCGTGTCGTTTGCATCTCCATATTTGCAATCAAGCCGTTGTCTCGCTGCCTCTATGACCACCTCAGGATTGTAATCAACAATCAGCAGTTTCTTTCTGTTTTTCTTAAACGTTTTGATGAGGTCATGCCCGATGCGGTTCGCCCCGAAGAGAATGACATCATAACGCCGTGATTTGTAATATTTGTGCTCGTCCACTTTTTCCCCTTTTCGTTCAAAAACGCTCAGCATGGGGCTAAAGTAAGGATAGAGCTTTGCCGCGTATTGTATGAAATATGTCGATCCCGCAATCGTGATAAGCCCAACAATCGTAACAAACGACAATATTTCCGGGCCTAAGTGCCCAAGGCTCACACCGAGCGCGATGAGGATGAGAGAAAACTCGCTTATCTGCGCGATTGCTGTTCCCACCATAAAGCTTGTGCGCTTCGTATACCCTAACAGACCCATGAGAATAATCATGATGAGCGGATTCCCGATGAGAATAAAGAGGGAAAACGCAATAATCGCAGGCAGGTATGCCGTGAATCCTTCAAAGCTGATCTGAGCTCCCAGTACAATAAAGAAGAGCACGATGAAAAAATCTCGCAGTGGCCTAAGGCGTGAGCTGATCTCATATCTGTATGGTGAGATGGATAGCGTGATTCCCGCTACGAGTGCCCCCGCCTCCAGTGAGAAGTTAAGGTATTGCAGAAGCATCGCGAGCCCAAAACACCATGCGATCGCGAAGAGCATGAGAAATTCCTGGCTTTTTGCGATGATAAACGAGAGCCTTGGAAGGACATACTTGCTGATGAGCGCGATGATGAGGACAAACCCCGCGCCCTTCAGCACGGTTGTCAGCGCTGTGTCCGCGAAGTTCAAATCGCCCGTAAACGTGGTAATGCCCATAAGGACGACAATCGCAACGATGTCTTGGACGATGAGAAATCCAATCACGATTTTTCCGTACAGCGTATCAATCTCCCCTTTGTCGGAGAGCAGTTTCATGATGATGATCGTAGAGCTGAATGTGAGCGCGATGGATACGTACCATGACACAATCGTCGAAAATCCTACGAGCCGCGCTAAGAAATAGCCAACGATTGACGTAAACACGATCTGACCAATGCCCGTGATTGCTGCAACTTTTCCAACGTCCTTGATCACGCGGGGATTGAGGTTCATACCCACCAAGAACAGCAGGAACGCAATGCCGATATGTGAAAACGTGACAATGGAGTCCGTGCTTTGCAGGATCTCAAAGAAGTATGGTCCCGCGAGGATTCCCGCTATGATGTATCCAATAATCAATGGCTGCCGGAGCACGCTGACGAGCGCTGAACAGAGCACTGCCAGGATGATTACAAGTGCAAGCTGAACAAAGAGACTTTCCATACGCACCCCTTTTTATATGCTTAGAAAGAAACGCTATTTAAAGGTTTCGAGTTTGCCAAGAGGATAGCAAGCTACAGAAAAGCATTTATATGAGTATTCTCCATTATACTGCGGTGATCTCATGGTAGTGGATATTAAAGGCGAAATTGTGGGTATAAGCAGCCATGCCAATGGCACAATGGTCTTGACTCTAGCAGAGCATTCTGGAATGTTTAAGACCTCCGGAAAAATAGAGATGGTGTTTGATAACCATGCATTTCATGACTTGTGTAAACACCTAAATAAAGCGCCCATGGAAGTTGCAGATCCTGTACTCTTAGGGCATAAAAGAGTAGATATCATCATAAATATATAATCAGATTTTCCGGGTGTGCGGCATAGCATTGCTGTGAAAGAGCCATACTTTATGCATATATGACGCCCCTCCATGTGAAAACAATGCTAAATCTTCGGCTAAAAGGTTTCCAATTCCTCAATCATCTCTTTGATCATATCAAAACCGCTCTGCCAGAATTGTTCTGCACAGATATCAACTCCTATCTCCTTCGTGACTTCAATCGGCGCTTTGGATCCTCCATACGAAAGAAACCGGATCAGTTTCTCAGGAAATCCCTTTTTATCCTTGAGATACTGTTTGTAGAGCGCAAGCACGAGCAAATTGCCGAACGCATACGCATAGCAATAGAACGGTGTATGATAAATGTGCGGGATGTAGAGCCATTCATACTGAAAATTGTCATCAACAACGACAGAATTCCCGAACTGCTCCTTTAGCTGCTTGAGATACGCCGTGCATAGCTCCTTTGTTGTGGCCCCAATCTTTATCATCTCATGCGCTGCTTGTTCAAACCGCACAAACCCTGCTTGTCTGATAATTGTCGCGTAAAACTCTTCAATTTTTGTATATAAGATTTCTTCAAGCAGTTTTGGATTTGTTTTTTTCAGGTGTTCAAAGAGCAGGAGTTCCGCGAATATCGAAGCGGTTTCCGCGAGCGGCAATGCCGGCTGGTAGCTGAATACGCTGCACTCTTTTGCTAGGATATCATGAATGCCATGGCCGAGCTCGTGCGCCACGGTCGAGACATCGCGCGGATGTCCTTTATAGCTAAGCAGTACGTAAGGAACCGCTCCAGGGACAACTCCATGGCAGAATGCTCCGGTGTACTTGTTCCTGCGCGGAGCGCTGTCAACGTGCTGGGAGGTGATAATCTGTTCCGCCGCCTTTCTAAATCGTGGGGAAAACGCCCCGAATGATGCGAGCGTGGTCTTAACGGCCAGTTCATACGGCATCCTGATCCTTTTCTGTGTCAAGGGAGCTGATATGTCGTACCTTCGCAGCTTTTTCATGTTCAGCTTCTTCGCCTTCATGGAAAAAAACTTCCAGAATACGCGCTCGTTCTTTCTGCAGACATTGAGCAATGCGTCAACGGCTTTACCTGGAATGTCGTTCGCATGGTTTCTCACCGCAATAGGATTCTTATGGCCTCTCAGCGTGATATCCTCTTCTCTCCAGTCATTAACGGTTGCCTTGTAGATTTCAGACAACGCGTCCTGATGGCGCTTATATGTAAGCAGGAGGGAGTCGTACGCTTTTTTTCTCACATCAGGTTCATGGCTGCGCATGAGCTCCTGAAGCTCAGGGAGATGATACGGTTTCCCATCAACGGTATACTCAAACTGCGATGTTAGGATGTTGTAGAGATTATCAAGCGCGCTTCCTGCAGTTGAATCCTTGATATTGATGATCTTTTCTTCTGGTTCAGAGAGTGTGAACGGCTTATCTGCCCTCAATCGTATGAGAAAATATTCGTACTTCCCGGAGTTCTTAATAAAAACCAGAGCGCGGTCGTCAGGAAGCTTCTTGAACCACAGTGAAAAGAACAAAAGATCATTATGAAGTTTTGTCAACTTCTGCTCAATACGGGTTTTAAGCGCGTTCGCGCGCTGATTGCTCGAGTCTTCGGAATACCAGAGAAACGCGTAACTGCCAATAATGCTCGATTCATAGCTGTATTGCTCGAGCTCCTTAAGCATTGCGAAGAACTCTTCGCGTGAGAACGTGTCAAGCGCGTTTCTTTTCTTTTTGATGCGTTGCGCAGCTTGCTCAAGCTTCCTCATCTGCTCAGGAATCTCCTTCGGATCACGTACAAGGTCCTTAAGATTCCACGCAGCCATGTTATTTCTTCGGCATCACGAGCGCAGCGATGATGTAGAAAATGGTCAGGGGAATAACTCCCGTGAGGATGAGCAGCAGGAGGTATAAAAGCCGCACAACCGTTGGATCCATGTCAAGATACTCCGCGAAGCCTCCGCACACGCCCCAGATCTTCTTGTTTTTCGAAAGATAGAGTTTTTTGGTCATAATGCGCGGGAGACTAAGACGTATATATAATTTACGGATAATGAGGACACCAATAAGGAATCATAACATTTATATAAACCGGCTGGAGAGACGAAACGGGGTGATTCGCTTCATGAAACCAAAAACATTGAAAATAACCTATTGGGTTGTGACAATTCTATTCTCCTTAATGATGCTCGTGGGAGCCATTACGGGGCTTATGGGCACGGAGCAATCGATCGCGATCATGACTGCTCTCGGATATCCTGCGTACGTGCTTACGATCATAAGTTTCGCCAAAGTTCTCGGCATCATCGGCATCCTGCAGAATAAATTCAGTACACTTAAGGAATGGGCATACGCGGGTTTCACCATAGATATTCTTGGCGCGGCGGCTTCGCAGGCGTTTATGGGGATGGGCGTAGGAACTGTCGCATCAACGTTGATCTTCCTCGTAGTAATGTTTGTCTCATACTATCTCTGGAAGAGGACATCAACCCCCGCGCCAAAGCATAAGTAACCACGGAAACATATTTAAACTCGGACTAGGTTTCTTAAGGCATGGACAAATTCGAGCTCATCGCGCGGAATACCGAGGAGATTCTCACAGTGGATGATCTCAAAGAGCTCATTAACTCTGGAACGCCTTTAAAACACTATATTGGCTTTGAAATCTCTGGAAAAATCCATCTTGGTACAGGATTGATGTGCATGGGCAAAGTCAAGGATTTTATGGATGCTGGCATGCACTGCAGCGTCTTTCTCGCAGACTGGCACTCCTGGATTAATGATAAGATGGGTGGAGACAAAGAGGTTATTAAGAAAGTTGCCGTTGGCTACTTCAAAGAGGGATTGAAAGCCTCACTCAAATGCGTAGGTGGCGATCCGGAAAAGCTCACATTCGTTCTCGGAAGCGATCTCTATCATAACAATGACAAATATTGGGAAACGATGATTGATGTGAGCAAAAACACATCGCTGGGAAGGATGCAGCGAAGCATCACGATTCTCGGAAGGAAGGAAGGGGAAGGCATTGATTTCGCTAAACTTATTTATCCTCCGATGCAGGTTGCGGATATTTTTATCCAAGGTGTTAATATCCCCCATGCGGGGATAGATCAGCGAAAGGCGCAAGTCATCGCGAGGGACGTAGCCCATAAGATGAAGGTCTCCCCTATAAAGAACAAGAAAGGAGAAATAATCAAGCCATGCGCAATCCATCATCATCTGATTCTGGGATTACAAAAACCAAGTGTCTGGCCCGTTCCCAAAGAACAAATGCAGGAACTTTGGAGCACGATGAAAATGTCAAAGTCTATCCCTGACAGCGCAGTATTTATTCATGATTCTGAAGAGGATATCAAGAGAAAAATAAACAAAGCGTTCTGCCCGGAAGGAGACATAGCGTTCAATCCCGTTCTGGATTGGGCAAGAAGTATCATTTTCAGGGATGAAAAAACAACGCTTGAGATCAAGCGCCCTGAGAAATTCGGCGGGAATGCTGCGTATTCATCATACGAAGACTTGGAGAAAGACTTCGCCGAGAAAAAGCTTCATCCCATGGACTTAAAGGCTGCCATCGCGGAAAAAATCACGGCAATTCTAAAACCCGCAAGAGATCATTTTGCCCAGCCCGCGGTTAAAAAGATGAAGGAAGAGATGGAGCAGTTGTTGATTACACGGTAAGGGGAGCTTTGCAGCGCGGACACACTTTGGAATTGCGTGAGAGTGGCTCGCCACACTGCCTGCATGAGTACATGAGGATCGGAACTTTCTTCTTGGACGCCAAGAAAGGCATCAGGATGTGCAATAACGATCTTTCTTCTCCATGAATGATATTATTGCGTATTACGGGGGAAACAGGAAGAGCCTGCTCAAAATCCCCTCCCCGCACATATTTGCGCATAACCTCGGCGAGTTTGATGGTCTCCTTGAGTTTGAGTTCGGCGAGTATTGCGATGAGGTTTTTAATCTCCCGCTGAGACGGCATTTGATTGGATCTCAACTGGGCTGCAATCCGTTCATTCGCATCATAAGCCCTTCGGCGCAGTGGATCAAGAGGGTCCATGTAAGGAGTATGGGAATCGCATATTTTTAAAGCTTCGGTTCTGGAAACTCAAATAGCCACCGCAAACTATATAAAGCGAAAGCTATTTTTGTTATTACTATAGGATAGTATGAAAATCTCTAACGAACCAAAAAAAGAACGGCCCGTGAATGAATTCGCGAGCTATTTAGCGCTTGTCAAGGAGTTCATTTCTACGAAGATTGACTCATTCAGGAGAGAACTGAAAAAGCGCCTTGCCGTCGCCCTTATGCTGTACTGCGGCGTGTTTTTTGTGCTTTTTGGTGTCGCAAAATTGGCTGCGGAAAAATCCTTCATAACCGAAGGCCAGAGCTTTCTGCTCATGGGAATTATCATCGTTGCATTGAGCTATATTTACAAAATACTTGAGAAGTAGCTACTCTTCTTCTCCTTCATCATTATCTTCATCACCATATTCGGTTTCTTCCATGATCAAGCCTCCTTAAGCACCCGTCCACACCAGGGGCATACAACTCTTGGATATTTGTCTGTATCTACGCTGAATTCGTATTTGCATTCGCATCTGAAACGCTGTTTTGGGCTCTCTTCAGGGTCATGAGGAGTCTTAACACTACCCATTTTGCGCTCCCAGTGCTTCCGTTCCAATACGTCGCGCGGCTCCATCCCCCTGTGGTCATACGAAATGATGTATTTAAACATTTCTATGATGTGAAACCGAAACCTATAAATAGGAGTATTGGATTACCGATATCGTATATCCAATGTATTGGAGGTGACCACATGCATTGCGGATGCGAAGAAACGTACGGAAGAAGCTTCCTAACGAAGGAAGAAAAGATGGATCGTCTAAAGGAATACAAGGAGTCGCTCGAAAAAGAAGCCCAGGGTGTCCAAGAGGCGATTCAAAAACTTAAGTCGGCCGGGTAGCAGACTTTTTTTATTTTTTCTTAGAAGGGAAGTATGCCGATTCTGATTTTGTTGATAGTGGTAATGGCAAATACCGGGTGTACTATATTATGGCTGGGCAGACACGCCAGACCTCATACGGTAGGATGATGGCGCCATCAGGATGTTCTTTTGGGGTTATTTTGGCATTTATGAATCAACCGTTACAGACAATAGTTTTACGGAACTTGAAATTGTCTACGAAGCTAAAAAAGAGAATCCAATGCACAGATTCCCATCCAACCCTCCCGGAGATCCGACGTTAGGGAAGGTAGGGGAAAAATGGTATATGTACGATGGGCAGCACACAAAAGGAAGTTATTATGCGACACTGGAAAGTGAGGCATTGGAATGAAAAAAGAAAAGATTTCCTAAAACAGTTAACCAAACGTCACAATCTTATCAGATTCCTCAACTAATGTTAACATATCTCCCATTGCAGAAATGAGGCTTATGCCTATTTCTTCTTTTCCCCTTATTTTCAAGCACGTTCCACAAGCAAGAATGACACCACTATTTTTTATGAATTTCTCAACGGAGCCTTTAAGCAGCGGAAATTTTGCGTCTTGTACGCTTTCAACCTCAACACCCTTCCCAAGAAGAAATACCTTCACTGAATGATTTTTGCTCATCGCTTCATTCCCAAATCGAAAACAGTTCCAGCAGGTTTCTGCGTCGTTTGTGTTCAAAATTATGCCTATCTTCATGGTTTTACCTCGCGTTATCAACCATTTCAATCATGTCCGTTTCAACTTGTTCCGCTTCCTTCCTGTCTACTTCTGGAAAGAATTGAGAGATCATCGTTGGCTTCATCCCAACAATCTTTACTTTTTCATTTTCCTCCAAAACATTGATTTTACATGGCATGCAGAGCGATATTAACCTATTTTTATTTAAGAACTGATTCGCGTATTTGCCTGAGCAGATTTCGATTATTTTTAGCGGTTTTTGATTAAAACCTTTGGCAGCCAGCCTTTCCCTCACATCATAAACCTGGAATAATGCCCATCCTTTTTTATCTACTGCTCTCAATACGGATACGACAGCTTCATCAAAACTTTTCTCAGTTTCAACGATATATGCAAAATCTTCTATTTTCATTTTCTCACCAGTTCTTTTTTCATTTCTTCATAATGCTTCTTTGTGATTTCTCCAGAAGCGTATCTCTTCTTTAGGATTGTTAGTGAATCCTCGCTTTCTGTCTTATTTGATTGGCTAGCATTGATTAAAGTAACTATGAGCCAAATGATAAGCCCCCAGAAAAGCAACATAAAGAGGAATCCAAAGCCCACTCCAAAACCCATCATGCCGTAACCCCCCATTCCAAAACTCCCTAGAACAAAGATCGCAACAATCACAGCAATGGCGATCCATATCAATGTGTTTTTGTCTTTTTCCATACTTATCACCTCTCAATTTCTTTTTTCATTTCTTCATACTGTTTTTTACTTATATCCCCTTTGGCATATCTTCTCTGTAAAATATTAATTGGCGTTTCAGGTTCTTTTGCTTTTCTTGTGAAGTTATAGATAATCCAAATCACAAAGAGTATAGCCCCTATTAGAAAAATTATCCAGAGACCATTCCAGAAACTGCTATAGCCATAATTGTAATGTGGTTGATAGTTCCCCATCATCCCTCTTCCCATCATGCCACCTCCTGCCGCAGTTTCACCGCAATAAGACCTTCTTGCTAAATCTATATGAAACTGCTCTTCTGCACCAGAACCTTCAGTTAGCCCCATCATTTCATGCGCTCTTTTGTGAGCTTCGCCAGGCATCATTTGCTCCATATAATATTCTCCAATCTCTTCGAGCTGCTCATTAGTTAATGTATCGCAAGATATCTTCGAATCTATCAACGCCTTAGCTTCATTAAGCTCTTCTTGGCTGACTGCATTAACTAAACTAATAGTCAAGAGTAGAATACCAATAACAAAGAATGCCTTTTTCATGTTTTCACCACCACCACTCCATAATGATAAGGTTTCAAATCATATCTTCTTGGACTATTAAATCCGACCTTTCCTGCCCAGTCAATACACTGTTCAGGCGTAGGCCTAATCTCCATAGGTGGACCTCTCGGTGTTGATGGGTCATAATTCCAGTGCACAATGCCAAGTTTTCCATTAGATCTGAGTATCCTATGTGCCTCCTTAAGTAATCTCTTTGGCTCTTCTGCATGAAGAATGTTGAAAAGCATTACGTAATCAACACTCTCGTCTTCAAGGCCAGAGCCGTCCGAAACAAAATCACGAAGCATTGTTTCTACAGTATGTATTCTATTCTCTTTTGCCTTTCTTTTTGTAGCTTCTATCATCTCTGGGTCTATATCAAGAGCATACACTTTCCCGCTTACCATTTTTGCAGTAGGAATAGTGAATGTTCCATAGCCGCAGCCAAATTCCGCCACATCGGAGACACTGCTATCCACGCCAAGAGCATCTAATATGCTCGCGGGTTCAAAAAAAGCCCCCCAGATACTCTCCTGCGGCATCCCGCTCTCCCTGACTTTCATCTGCTTCTCCTGATACTGCTCATAATCTTTTGTTCCCTTTTTAATCTTTCAGATAAGACTTCTCTCATGATATCAAAAGCTTCAATTATTTTAGCATTTACCAGCGTATAGTAAACGTTCTTGCCTTTTCTTTCCGATGTTACAATCCCTTTAGACTTCATAATTGACAAATGCTGGGAAATATTGGCTTGAGTTAACGTTGTCTCTGATATTAATGCCGTTACCGACAGTTTAGTATCTCTCAAGAGATTCAAAATTTCCAGCCTAATCGGATTTGAAAACACTTTACACATCTCCGCATGGAGTTTATACAATTCCTTCATACAATCATATTAGAATATTCTAATGTTTAAATACTTTTCGGTCATCTCACAACGGGGCTTTCTCAATATGCTGCTCCACCAATCGCCTTATCCTTGGATTTGATTCCTTCAAAGAAACCAAAAAAAATAAAAAAATCGCTTTGAGTACGATGAATAGGACTTTAGAATCTTCGTCTCTTCGCGTAGCAATCTTTGCAATACACGGGCTTTCCGCTCTGCGGCTTGAATGGAACTTCGCATTCCTTGCCACATTCAGAACATGTTGCCTTATGCATTTCTCGCGGCCCAAAATCGCGTTTAAATCCGCCGCCGCCTTCGTTAAAATCTCTCATGTTGTTTTCCTCCTAGTTTCGACAGAAACCCTTCTAGACTTCCGTCGTAAGCCTCCAGAAAGGGGGTGTATTTAAAAATCTAATGGAAAAAAGAAGAAAAAAGGGGCTGATGCGGCATTGGATGAAGGTAATACGTAATCTCTTTCTATCTTCTTTCCTATCACAAACTATTTAAACCAACGCGCTTAGCTTCTCGCTATGGGTGGTCAAAGCGCGTTAAAAGTGATCGTAGGAGAAACACTCCGCAATCTTCCGAGTTTTATCGTTTTGCTTCTTATTTTGGCGCTCGTCATTGGCATCCGCATGGAGCTCAATAAGACAGAAGTGTACGATGCGCTTCGTAATGAACTCACGGGGAATCCTGAATTCAAAGACTATGTTAAAGAAAACCCACGCATTACGTACATCACGGCAGAGATCCTAACCGCGTCCCAGCAGACCCCGTTCTTCAGAGACGCGAAGATCGGGCAATGGCTGTTAGAGTATCCGAGCGGCTTCAGCGCGATTTATGACTCAAAAACAGATACCGTCGTGAATAAAGTGAAAGTGGAGACGGGTCCCGGAGATCTTTTAACAAAATTCACGGCGAATGAAGCGTATTCAGTCTATGCGGGAATTCAGCCGCAGGTTATTAAAATCCTGCCTGAGAACTTGGCTGCGCTGCAGGGGCAGATTTCTGGCCTGAATGAGCAGAACATTGGCCAATACATCCTCAGTTATCCGGATAGGGTCATCATCTATGAATACGGGAATGATACAGTTGTCCTTGATGCGCCATTGCAGCAGGCGCTGCCTCAGGACTTCTCTCAGAAGCTCATGGCGCATAACGAGATAAAGCCGTTTGCTGCCCAAAATCCCCAAATCGCGATCATTGATGATGCGCTCGCGCAGCAGATTCGCACGCTTGACCCGACAATAGGGGATGCAGCGTCCGTAGGATTGTATGCGCTGCAGTATCCAACCCATCTTGTGATCTATGACTATGCGACGGACACAATAACGGCCGTGATCGCATTGCAGAATGGCAACTGAATTCCAGAATAAGGTGTATCGTCTTCTGAAAAGAATACCAAGAGGAAAAGTGACAACGTATAAGCACATCGCTCATGCGCTGAAGTGTAAAGCATATCGCGCAGTTGGAATGGCGTGCAATAAAAATCCATTTGCTCCAAAAGTTCCTTGTCATCGCGTCGTAAACAGCGACGGTACATTAGGAGGGTTTGCACGGGGAGTAAAAGCGAAAAAAGCCCTATTAACGCGAGAAGGGATAGAGATTAAAAACAACGCGATTGTGAAGTTTAAGCAGGTCGTGTATAGATTCTGAAAAAGATAGTTTCCAGCAGCGTAATGGTTTTAAAGGGAAGTTCTGGTATATGAGTATGCCTCCACCGAGTTTGCATCACATCAATCCAGGTCTTCTTGAGGTCTATACCGGTCCGATGTATGGGGGAAAAACGGATCACCTCAAAGATCGCATCGACCCTATCCTGCATATCCATGATAAGCCGTATCTCTGGGTCGAGCCCTCAACGAATGTGAGAAAACTCCGTGTTCCTAAACGGATACAAAGGCATTTTTTCCCTGCGGATCATCCTGAAAAAATTTTTGAATATCTCAATGATCATCCGCAAACAAGAATTATCGCAATTGACGAGGGGCAATTCGCTGCTCATTCACTTGTTATGGTTGTTGAGAAACTTCTTGCTCGAAATCAAAATGTGATTGTTGGTGGTCTTGACCTGGATTTCCGAGGTGAGACATTTGGCTGCATGGGGGACCTTATGGCCCGTGCTCATTATCTGGAGCGTTGTTACAAAGGAAAATGCCATTATACCGGCTGCGAGAATGTCTCAGTTCGAACGCAGCGTCTCATTGATGGAAAACCAGCCCCCTACGACAGCCCGATTGTAATCGTTGAAGACAAGGAAAGCAAAAAAAGAAAGATAATCTATGAAACACGCTGCCACTTGCATCATTTTGTGCCGGGTAAGCCCGGTGTTAGGATTATAATTCCGTAAGATTTAAGTACATCAAACTTCACAACACCCTTTATGAAACCAACAGTCCTCATCATTGAAGATGAACAGCACATCGCGTCAGCGGAAAAGCTCATCCTTGAAGACTATTTCGCCGTGCATATCGCGAAGGATGGCCATGAAGGCCTTGAGAAGGCAAAAAAGATTAAGCCAGACCTTGTAATTCTTGATCTCATGCTGCCGAAGAGAGGAGGGTATGATCTTTGTTTTACAATGCGCCAGCATCCTGACCTGAAAAGCTCAAAGATTCTTATGGTTACAGCAAAAGCGCAGCAAATCGATAAGGATAAGGGCGCCATGGTCGGCGCTGATGACTATCTGACGAAGCCATTTGACGCGGATGAGCTGCTGAGAAGGGCACAGTCGCTCTTAAAGTGATGATGGGGTAATCGCTCACACTCATGAGTTGGGAATCAACGCTTGCATTCTTTTCGTTTGATACGTTACATAGGATGTTCTTCTTTCTGGGCACGACAGAAGGCTTTTTGTTCAAGGCGACGATAGAGCTCATTATCTTCACGCTGCTTGCGTATATGGTTGTTTCAGAATATATTCAGAGCAAGCAGAAGGAGCTGCGTTTCCTCGTCGTGGCGCTGCTCACGATTATGCTGCACCGCATCATATTTGTTGGCGTGTATGCAAATGCGGTGTTTCGGGATCAGTCACTGACTATCTTTAACAATTGGCTGCCCTTGTTCATGGCGCTCCTCGAGCTCATTGCGCTTATTCTCTTCATCAACGCGTTCCTCTTTCAGTTTTTCAAGCTCCAGTTTAACAAGGAGAGCATATGGAAGGAGTTTACGCTCGTGCTTGCGGTAACACTCATTGTGGGCTTTTTCTGGCTTCAGGAGTATGAGAGAAATCCGAGTGTTAATTTCACGCTGTTCTGGGGGGAGCAGGCGTTTCTTCTTATCTCCGTTGGCCTTGTCCTGTTTGCCCTGTACACGATTGTCCATGGCCCATTTACGAAGTACAGGATACGCTTATTCGCGGCTTTTTTTCTATACCTCATCGCACCGACGCTGCATCTTATTAATCAGATCGTGTTCAGCGACCAGAACCTTCGCTTGAAACTGCTCGAACAGCCGTTTCCCTTCCTCGCGATCTGTCTGTTCTACGAGATCACGTACAGAAAACTCGTTGATAAGGCGTACTTGCGGGAGCAGCTCGCGGAGTCTGAAAAGAAGTATCAGCAGGAGAAAGAGCTTGGGAAGCTCAAGGACGAATTCATCTCTGTCGTGAGCCATGAGCTGAAAACGCCCATAACCTCAATGAAGCTCTACTTGTCGCTGCTGAAAAAAAAGAAGTTTGGAAAGCTGACGCGTAAACAGGAGGACGCGTTGCATATCATTGAGGATGAGAGTGATCGTCTCGCACACTTGATTCATGACACGCTGGATCTTTCCAGGCTGGAAGCAGGGAAAGTCACTCTGCATACGGAAGCGTTTGACCTCCATGACCTGGGGAATCCGCTGTATTACCAGGTTGCGGGAGAAAAGGGCATCAAGATCGTGTTTCGGATCCACCCGGGCTTTGTTGTGCATGTGGATAAGCGAAAGTTCATGCAGGTGTTTATGAACCTGTTAAGTAATGCTATCAAGTTCACTGAGAAAAAAGGGACGATCACTATTCGCGCTGAGAAGAACGACAGTGAATGGAAATTGCACGTTGAAGATACAGGGAAGGGAATTCCGGAACAGGAGCTCCCAAAATTGTTCAGCAAATTCTATCAGGTGGATTCTCCTATGACCCGGCAGCATTCCGGCTTTGGCCTGGGCCTCGCGATCGTCAAGGAGATTGTATCGCTGCATGGGGGCAGCGTGGAAGTGCAGTCAACAGAGGGAAAAGGAAGCACGTTTACGGTTGTGATTCCTCTGAAGTGAGGCTATCATGTGCCTGAACCAATCTCTGGATGTACTCAGCGAGGGGTTTATATCCCTGATGATCAAACGGTTTGAGTTGGATGCCGTGAGTTTTACAATAAAAGCGTAACTCGCGAATGGCCGGGGTGTGGAGGTAGGGGAGAATGACGATGACGAGATCATCCTGCCTCAAAGTCTCAACTGATTTGTATCTGAACAAATCCCTTAAGTCTAACTCAACACCAGGCACTTCCTGTTGGAGTGAGCTTGCACGTTCCTGAGTGAATTGGCCTCCATAGACGACAATGCGGCTGAACGGCAATACATGCTCTGTTTCCTGCATCTGTGGCTCATCATGCCTGCTCAGAGGCTCGATGGATTGTTGCAGGGCACGTCTAATAACGCCGTACGGATTTGTCCACGTTTGTCCAAGCACCTCCTCAAGCTGATTGATCACTTCATGATTGCCTAATCGTGCGCGGTAAAGGGATAACAGCTCATCGTTGCCCATAAAGAACTGGAATGTAGGAGAGCCATGGAACTCAAGGACCTCCCGGCAGAATACGGGAACATGCTCGGGATTGTGCCTGCGCAATGTCTGAAATTGTTTAGCGTATGGGGCGAGCAACAGGGTTGCGCGCTCAATGAGCGCTGCATCCGATTCAGTGTACCTGATTGAGGCAGGTATTTCCTCATGTCCCCGGGCTTGTGGGCGCGCTGTGCTCTCGGCCGGTTGTCTGAGTTTTCTGACAAGTTCTGAGAGCGATGAATACTCTTGAGGAATGTCCCGGTCATCAGTTTCTGAGAGCAGTGCACGAATGGTTTTGAGCTCTTGTCCACTCATATGGAGCTCTCCAAGCTTCATGAGAATCTCTGCCTTATTTGCCTCGTGATTTCTCAACGCATCAACACAATCTGATACTAAGCCGGTTGTTACCCCGTTGTTCATAATAATCTGGGCTAAGCGTTTCTCCACTCCTGCGGGAATATACTCGATCCCTCTCACAAGCGATGCGATCGCCTTTGCCTTTGTAGTGACCTTGCTTCCGGCAACTAATCCGCTCAATAGCTCTGGCGGGAGATCCCGATACATGAAATCAAGATAGGAGTCTGTCGTAATCTTGTAGGGCAGGATGCTGGCATACAGCGCAATAAATGCAGGCTCATCCGAAAGTGTGCTGAGGAGACCAACACGCTCGTATGAATCCGTATGAAACAAAAGCTCTTGCACCGAACGTATGACATCGTCTCCGAAGTCTTGCAGTACTCCAAGCACCTCCTCAATCTCATCTACATGTGATGGTTGCGGCTCCATTGCGAGTTGTACGATCCGATATCGCTCGCTTGAGGATACATTGGCAAACAATGCAGCGTGCGTTTTGAGTTCCTGCAGTATTGGAGGATCGCATGTCTCAAACTGGAGCAGCCTTGACGTGATTCCGGATTCCTCGTCTACTTCCGCGTGATTTGCTAACAGTTCATCAATGTCTGCTCTTATGATAGCCCTCGCAGTATCAAGGAAGAACCGGGATGCATACGCCCCATGGGTTTGGCTCATGACTCTCACGTCCGTGAGCAACTCTTCCAGGGGCGCCAAGCGTTGAGGGCTTAGCGTTTCTGCAACTGCGAAATCAATCTCCTGCAGTTTTCGCTCCACTAGCTGAATAACCGGGAGGTTGTATGCCGCTTCATCATCCGGAATCTCGGGCTGGAGCATCCGACCGATTCTAACCAAATCCCCGCGTGTCAGATTGATCTCAGCCACTTTAAGATAGAGCGGATGGTCAAACACTGTTTCCCTATACCGTTTCGTGCGCTCAAGGAGGTGGAGTGATGATTCAACTGTGGTCTCCAATTCCTGTGCCGGGGCGTACAGCACATCACGAAGGGAATGGATAAACTCATGCACGGGGCTCATGTGGAGGAATTCCCCAAGCTCTGCAATTTCTAAGGGCGAAAGCCTTGCGACGACACCAAGTATTGAAGTGGCGATAACGTCGCGCATCACACCATGTACTTGCATCGGATCCATTGCATTTTGTAAGTCCCCCATCCTTTAAAAAACTAATTGTGGGTGTATTATCCCGAAATTATTCTACCTCGAGAAAAAAAGTGGAGGTATGAAATTGACACGTACAAAGCTTTTAGAGACTATTCGGGCGTTCAACGACGGCAAAAGTGCTCATCAAGCCGGCGTAAAACGCAAGAAAAAATGGATCCGGTACGAACGACGACACAGCCTAACCACAGTACATCCTGACTGGCACCAGCGCCCCCTCGATGGACCCTGGGTGCGGGCTATCATCGACGATGCCAGCAGAAAAATCCTCGAGGTCAGAGAGGGAAACAACGCAGCAACAGATGAACGTATTCAGGGCATGGAACAGGCACTCCAGCACGGCCCGATACAACAATGCATCAGCGATCACGGATGCCAATTCACGACCAACAAAGAGGGTGACTGTTACATTCACAACATTTTTAAATGCCACATGATCATGCCATGAGATGGGGTGAATATATGGAACATAAAAAAGATGATATGAAACATACAGCGCTTGTTGTATTGGTGGGTATTACACTCGTGTTATCGCTCATTAATCTCGTGGCGACATTAAATCTTGCGAGCAGGCTTGAAGGAAGCCCCGGAGCTCCCGCGGCACCAACGGCTCCTGCCGCGCCCAGTGCGCCAACGGCTCCCACGGTTGTTCAAGCCAGCGCAGACGATGACCCCGTTAAGGGGGATAAAAACGCAAAAGTCACAATTATCGAATTCAGCGACTTCCAGTGCCCATTCTGCGGCAGATTTTACTCGCAAACATTGCCCGAAATCGAAGACACATATGTGAAGACAGGAAAAGTCAAGCTTGTGTATCGTGATTTCCCCCTGAGCTTCCATCAGAACGCTCAAAAATCCGCAGAAGCCTCGGAATGCGCGGATGACCAGGGTAAATTCTGGGAATACCATGACAAGCTCTTCGAAAATCAGGCAGCGCTCGATGACGCGAGCTTGAAGCAATACGCGAAAGACCTGGGATTAAATACGGCTACATTCAATTCCTGCCTGGATTCCGGGAAAAATGCAGCTGAAGTGCAGAAGGACTTCGCTGACGGACAGAAGTATGGCATCTCAGGAACTCCAAGCTTCTTTGTCAATGGCCAGAAGATTGTCGGAGCCCAGCCGTTTGCATCGTTCAAGTCTATTATTGACGCTGAGCTTGCAAAGTAAATAGTTTTTTCATTCTTTTTTTGAACTGGCTATTTTATAAAGCCCCAGCGACTTACGATGTGCATGGAAAAAACATTGCATGACCGCATGGCCTGCGCTGCGCACAGATTTGCGGGAACAGATGACGAACGCATGGCGGCCTTAGCGCTTGAGATCAGAAATCGGCTCATGGGAAATAGCGTGGACAGGCTCTATGCCGGGGAGGATCTCTGCCGCATTCTCATAGATCTTAACCTCGCTGAATCTGATTTGGATGCAGTAGCTGTTATCAATAGCATTCATGAGACTCCAATTGCGTATGATCCTGGATCCGGTTTTAAACAGGCGGTTAAAATTGATCCAATGAATCCCGGAGGATCAATGAGGTATCATGTCTACTTGGATCCAAACACAGAACCAAACGTTTAAATACTATTTTCTTTAGCAACGCTTTTGGATGAAAAAGCAGCTCCCCTGGGCAAAAAAGCAGGATAACCATCATCGCAAAGTGAGGATTGTGCGAAAACGCAACAAGCGCCCGGGACTTCCTCCAGGCACGCTCGTGTACACGGGACCTCCGCGCACAGACAAAGTGAGAATCAGCGTTCTCGATTTTGACGAGAACACTGTTGAGGAGTCAGAGCCGGAAACGCCGGAGGACTGCTACGATTTCAGGGATAAGAGCACGATTTCCTGGATCAACGTGGATGGCCTTCACGACGTAAAAATTATTGAGAAGCTGGGTAATCATTTTGGGTTTCATCCGTTAGTCATGGAGGATCTCCTCAATACGAATCAGCGCCCCAAGATCGAGGATTACGGCGACTACATCTTTATCGTCCTGCGCATGATCCGCTATGAAAAAGACGAGCTGAAGGATGAGCAGATCACCCTCATTGTGGGGGATGCGTTCGTCATCTCATTCCAGGAAGACATTGGGGATGTTTTCGATCCTATCCGTGACCGCATTCGAAAAGGCCGGGGCCGAGTGAGGAAAATGGGCGCTGATTACCTCGCGTACTGCCTCATTGACTCGCTCGTGGACTATTACTTCACGATTTTGGAGAAATTCGGCGATCAGATGGAGCAGCTTGAGGAGGACATTACCGTAAATCCAAAGGCGTCCATTCTCAAGCGCATTCACGAGCTCAAACGGGAGCTTATGTTTCTGAGGAAGACCCTTTGGCCGACCCGCGAGGTGCTGCACAATTTCCAGGAGATCGAATCCAAGCTTGTGACAAAAACAACTGCGATCTACCTCCGGGATGTCTACGACCACTCCATCCAGATCATTGACGCAATTGAAACGTACAGGGACATGCTCGCAAGCATGGTTGACATTTACTTGTCGAATATGAGCCACCGTATGAACGAGGTCATGAAAGTGCTTACGGTCATCGCAACGATTTTTATTCCATTGACATTCGTAGTGGGCGTTTATGGCATGAATTTTGACTATATGCCTGAGCTGCGCTGGAAGTATGGATATTTTATGATATGGGGCGTCATGATAGCTGCATCATTGATTATGATGGCATATTTTAAGTGGAAGAAGTGGTTGTAACATGAATATCCCAACTGAAATCAAGTATGGCACAGTCATTGGAGTAGGTGTGAGCGCCTGGGTGCTTCTTGAGTTTCTTCTTGGATTTCACACGACGCGCATGCACATCGGCCAGTATACCGGATATTTGTCGATCATCGTGCCTATCCTCGGAATCTATTTTGCACTCAAAGAGATTAAAAAGAAAGAGGCGTTCGGATTCTGGAAAGGGGTTAAGCATGGCATGCTCATCGTATCATTGGCAGCAGTGATCATAACCGTGTTCTTTTATGGGTATAACACAGTAATTCATCCTGGCTGGCTTGACCGCGGCATTGAGTATCAGACGCAACAGATGAGGGCGCAGGGCATATCCGAAGGCAATATCACGGCCATGACACATCAAATGCGGGTTTTCTACACAAGCGCCGCCCAATACCCGGCAATTTTTCTTGGAATCCTGCTCCAGGGCCTAATTCTCTCGTTGATCATCGCGGTGTTCATGAGGACTCCGCCCAATGCTATTCCTGAAAACGTTGTCGAGAAGCCAAAGAAAAAGAGGTAATCATGTCCAAGGCTGAATTGCTTGAGCAGATTAGAAAAAAGATTCTGGTCGAATTGAATGATCATTTGCGCGAGTCAGCGCAGAACCTCGTCTTTGGAAAAGGCAATCCCAACGCGCGCATCATGTTCATAGGAGAGGCTCCGGGAGAGCAGGAAGACGTTCAAGGAGTTCCGTTCGTTGGCCGCGCAGGCAGGGAGCTTGATAAGCTCATGCGTTCGATCGGACTTACGCTTGATGACGCGTATGTCGCCAATATTCTCAAATACCGGCCGCCAAATAATCGCGATCCGACGAATGATGAGATTAAGGCGCACACACCGTATCTTGTCGATCAGATCAAAGCGATCCAGCCAAAAGTCGTCATCACGCTTGGGAATTTCTCCACAAAGTTTGTGCTCGCGGATTTTATCACGGACAGGATGAAAACCATTGGGGGAATCTCATTCCTCCATGGGAAATCCGTGCAGAAATCAATAAACGGCCTTCAGTTTAAAGTGTATCCCTTGTATCACCCCGCTGCAATCTTGTACAAGCCGGGCCTGCGGCAGGAGCTCGAGAAGGATTTCTTGGGGATAAAGCTGTTACTCGATCAACAATAACATCCACATCGCACCCAATCCCAGCGCAATCATGACAAACTGAATTGCTGACTTCCGCACAGCCGTTTCTTTCTGGAGCCTCGGCAAAAGATCTGAGGCAGCGATATAAATGAAGCCTCCTGCCATGATAGGGAGAATAATCATTTCCACATGGTCGCCAATCCCCGTTAGCACAAGCGCGACAATGGCTCCTAAAACCGCGGTTAACGCGCTTAAGAAATTGAGCAGGAGTGCCCTCGCCCTTGAATACCCTGCGTGAAGAAGTATCGCAAAATCGGAAACCTCTTGCGGAATCTCATGGACAATAATTGCTATAGTTGTCGTAATCCCAAGCTGCGTGGACACGATATATGCCGCGCCAATAGCAAGTCCATCCACAAAATTATGAAGCGCATCCCCCATGAGGATGAGTACACCTACAGGATGGGTATGACCTGCATGCTTCGGGTCATGGCAGTGATGCCAGTGTACGAATTTTTCAAGGATGAAGAACACAAGCACACCAACAAGAACAAAAATAGATACGGTTTGAGGGTCCACAGAACCCCCGAGCTCAGGGATGAGATGGAAAAAAGCAGCTCCCAACAGAGTTCCGGCTGAGAAGCTCACAATATAGAGCAGGATTTTCTGGATATGGCGGAGCTTCATGGAAAGCGTGAAGAGCCCCACGAAGGAGACTAAGCTCACGATGACGACGCTGATTATGGCAAAGAGGGCATTCATCGTATCACATCTTTCTCTTCCAATATCCTTGTATATAAATGTTTCACACAACCCCAAACGGGGTTGATCGTTTTTTCCGGTGGGGTACTGACTGCGGTCAGACCCCACGAAAAGACTCTGATAAAGGTGCATTGCACCCGCAGGCTCAAACGAAACTTCCTACCAAATCATACATGCATATTCAAGCACACGAATTATTTAATATGTGTAAAACACACAGGCCGTGATGCGATATCATACTCTGCCTCTCATCGCCTTTGTCGTCATAGCGTTGGCGATTACCCTGCCTCTTGCTTCAGGGAAGTACGTCTTCACCCTCGACAGCATAGCCTCACCGTCTGCGATTCATGGAGTGAAATCAATCGAGGATTTCATTCACGGCGCGTATCTCACGTATCCAAACCGCGGTGAGCTCGGGTTAGATGCTGCGTCGCTGCCAAAATTGATTGTCCTTGGCATCCTTAAGCAGTTCATCTCCACTTCATTGCTGCAAAAAGCCGAGATTTTCCTCATGTTTTTTCTGAGTATGCTTTCCATGTATATGCTCATGCGGGGAAAACCCATGACCAGAGCCTTCGCAGCCGTGTTCTATGCCATTAATCCCTTCACGTACATGCGGTTTATCGCGGGGCATTGGAACTTGCTCTTCGCGTATGCCATTCTTCCTTGGTTTATCCTTGAATTGATGAGAAAAGAGCGAAGACCTGTTCGTATAGCGGTGCTGCTCTCCATCATAACGGTGTTCAGCCTTCACATGGCTATCATCGCTGGCATCGCCATGCTTATCTTCGTGAGAAAAAATGATGTCAGAGCGTATAGTATCGCTGCCGTCGCATATCTTCTTATCAATGCGTACTGGATTTTTATGATGTTTTCCGCTGCCTCCACCGCGATATCGCCGCTGGGCAATGCGGACGTGCTCGTGTTTGACGCCGAGAATGACGCATGGAATCATGTAGCAACGCTGCTTACGCTGCACGGTTTTTGGAGGCAGGACGCGTATCTTCTCACTCCGCTCTGGCTCGTCATCCCCGGAGTTCTCATATTGCTCTATCTTGCCGTGCATGGGTACATCGTGTGCAAAGATAAGTATAAGCATCGGTTTCTAATGTTGGGATTGGCTGGCCTAATATTAGCACTCGCAACCACCACAGCTGTTACAGACACGGTATTCAGATTCCTGTATGAGATGATTCCCGTGTTCAAAGGATTCCGTGAGCCCCAAAAATTTCTTGTCCTCCTTTGCATCTCGTATGCGTATTTGGCTGCGCAAGGGCTTTCCGCTATTCCAAAAAAGGCCAGGGCAGCAGCATTGATTTTGCCATTCCTTCTGACGCCGTTTCTCTTTATAGGAAACCAGATCATTCCCGTTGACTATCCTGCGGATTATTATGAGATGAATGCGTTCCTCAACGAGGATAAAGAGGACTTCAACGTGCTCTTCCTGCCCTGGCATCTGTACCTCGACTTCTCATGGATTGAAAACCGGGATAAGAGAATAGCGAATCCTGCTGCAATCTTCTTTGACAAGCCAACGATTCGAGGAGATAATATGGAGCTCGGGTTTGTGTATTCTCACTCATCAAACCCCATAAGCGTATACGTGGTTCAAAATATGAACAAATCCGTAACAAAGCTCTCGCTCATCAATGTTAAATATGTGCTCGTGGCGAAAGAGTATAATACAACAGTAAAGGACGGCGTGCTCATAAAGGAAACAGAGCACCTTCTGCTGTACAAAAACCCGATGCCAACGGCAAAGGTATACGCCTCTGACGATCTCAAACACGTGTATCCCCTTGCGTACATGAAAGAGAATGCCGCGTCATACTCGCTCAATGCGACATCAAGAAAGTATATTCTCTTTACGGCAGGCTACGATAAGAAATGGAAGCTCGATGGCCAAGAGCCAATGCAAGGGTATCCAATTAATGTGTATGAAAATCGTAACGGAACTCGGCTCAGATATGAGAACGCCTTTCTAAGCATCATAACATTTATTTAACACTAAGGGGAGTTATTAATTAAATAAGAAAAAAATTACCCAAACTTGAACTGATCCACGTCCAGCGTAACTTGGAACGGAATCACCGCGTCATCTGACATGACCGTAACCGTGTTGTCCTCAACGATCATCTTGACTTGCACGGTCTTCTGCACACGCACGGGCTCTTCCGCACCGACACG
>Ga0209542_10003173_pt1 | contig 35443 bp, 31 predicted proteins | sample RifCSPhighO2_01_FD_184028 | JGI IMG/M metagenome (GOLD analysis project Ga0209542, IMG submission 184028) | Soil microbial communities from Rifle, Colorado - Rifle CSP2_plank highO2_0.1 (SPAdes) (version 2) | ecosystem: Environmental > Terrestrial > Deep subsurface > Rock core/Sediment ...
TGGCCCTCGCCAAAAAGAATCCGCAAAAACAGCCAAAAAAATAAGGCGAAGAAGAGCATCGTTAGGGCAGTTTCCAAACCATTTAAAGAATTTACCAATCCCCAAGGATTTAAAATGAATAATATTGATAGGACTGATTTTAAAAATTTATCTTTGGAAAACAGCGAAAGGATATTCCAAAAGATTAAGATGGTCAGGTAAAAAAATACTAAAGAAAAAACCAAGGCAATATAGATAGGGGTGACTTTATCGTCTGGAAAAAAATAATAAATAGCAGTCAAAATACCCATCCATAAGGGATGATAGCCGTTGCTTAGATGCTCGCCATCAAAAGTCGGGCCTAAGCCATTAACGATATTAAAAGCCGGCTGAAAGTAATAAAAAGCGTCGTCCACTAAAAAATTCCGGACCAAAATCTCCATTGGCTGATTGACAATCCAAATTACCGCCGCACCAAAAATAACTAAAAGCAGCAATCCTAAAAATTTTTCTTGAAAAATTACCATTATTTTTTCTTTCCGATAAAATATAATGCCATGGCGTTATTAGAAGAAAATTTATAACGTGACAATATAAAATCCAGCCAATTAACCGGTATTAAAAAAACCATTAAAAAAAGCAGCCAGAATTGGTATAAAGTTTTAATTCCAAAAGACAAAAGCATGGACAGCCACTCTATTATTAAAGTAGTCATAGCCGAAGTCGGGCCAAAAGCGGCTCCCGACTCTTCCAGGCTAAAATCTTTCCATAGTTCTTTTAAACCCTCGATGGTCCAACGACGATAATCATTTGGAGAAGAATGAAATCCCAGCATAAACGGAATCACGATATAAATTAACCCGTTTGGCTTTAAAACTCTTCTGACTTCCGCAACTACTTTATCCGGATCAACAATATGCTCCAATAATGATTCGGATATAATAGCATCCAGCGATCCGTCCTTAAACGGCAAATGATAAACATCGGCAACCACCGACACATTGGGATAAGGCAGATAATCCACATCAATTACTCTCGGATCGATACTCATTACGCCGGAACCCAAATTAATAATTAATGTTTCTTTTGGAAGCGATTCAACAAAAGCCTTGGCTGTTTTTCCGACTGGTGGATAAATAAGATGATAAAGAAGCTTAAATAATTTGGGATTTTTTTTAAAATAATTTTTTATTCTGAAAATTACCGAGTCGGTGCCATCTTCGCCTTTAGAAAAAAAGTGTTCGTTTTTAAAAAAAATAATTGACTTTCCGGATTTTGCATATTCTCTGGAACAATTTGAACATTTTAATTTATCCTCATATTCTTTCAGAGGCCCCTGGCAATCCAAACAACAAAATGCTTTTTGTAATTTTTCATTAAGCATAGCGTTTTTATTTTAAAAACATCTTCAGACGGTATGAAAAAAGGTTTTTCAAAAACTCAAAGATTGTTGCCGTTTTTATAAATGAAGCGCGATTTTTATTTACATAAAAATTAGTGGAAACTTCGCCAATAGACATATTCAAATAACTGGCCAGAATAACCATTTCCGCGTCAATAAACCAATCATCGGAAGTAAGTTGAAGTTTTTTAAGCGCTTCTCTGGTAAAAATTTTTGGCTTGGAATTTACGTCTTTAATCCGAACTTTTGGAAAAAGAACTTTCACTAAAAAATTATATATTTTAGAAATGAAAACTCTCTTTGATCCGTCAAACCTCAAATCACGATAAGTTTTAACCAGGTCATAATTGCCGCTTTTTAGCTTATCATAAACTTTCACTATGTCTTCCGAGGGCATTTGGCCATCGCCATCAATAACCGCAATAAAATTACCGGAGGCAGAATCAAGCCCAGCGCGCATATCCCAGCCCATCATGCCTCTTTTTTCTCTCACCACTGCCCGAAGGCGCGAATCACCCTGGGCAAGCTCTCTAACAATTCGAGGGGTGCGATCAATATCCTTCATGGAAGCAAGATAATTCCCTACTAATACTAATTCGTAATCCAAGGCTCTATTTTCCAAAATTTCTTTCATTTGCGCGACAAATTTAGGAACAAAGTCCTCGGCTCTATAACAAAGTATGACAACTGAAATTTCCGGTCGACTTAATTGCATATGGTATTATACTAAATAATAATATAGAATGGTTAATTTTGGGTCAATTATATCATGAATATTTGTGTAACCGGCGCCTCCTCCGGCATTGGACGAGAAATAGTAAAACAATTAGTAAAAAACGGACACGCAGTCTGGGGAGTAGCCCGAAGAGAAAATCTGCTAAAAGACCTTAAAAAAGAACTTGGGGATTTATTTTTTTATACTGCCTGCGATGTAAACAACCAAAATGAAGTTCTGGGGGTATATCAAGAAATGAAAAAGGGGGGGTTTTCGCCTGAAAATATTATTTTGGCTGCGGGCGCTTTTTTAAACGACATCAATCCAGAATTAAACTATGAAATTTTTAAAAAAACAATGGGGATAAATTTATATGGCGCCTTAAACTTTGTTGATATCTTTCTGCCCCAATTTCTTCAAAAAAGTTCTGGCCAATTTATTGCGATTTCCTCTACTACCGCTTTAAAACCAAGCTTGCGCGGTATAGGTTATCCCGCCAGCAAGGCAGCCCTAGGCATCGCCTTCCGGGGATTAGATTTGGCTTATCGCAAAAAGAAAGTTATTTTTTCTACAATTTATTTAGGACCCGTAGCAACAGAAATGTGGAATGCGAAAAAATCTTTTCTGGTTGAGAGTAAAGAAAAAATTGCTTATCGCATTATAAAGGCAATAAAAACTAAAAAGTCGGCATACTATATTCCTTTCTGGCCAACTCTTGTATCCCGCCTAAGCTTTTTGCCGGACCGCTGGTATATCGCTTTAACAGAATTATTTCGGTAGTTTTTTAATCAAATAAGATTCGCTTTCAAAAACGATTTTCCCCGGCACATTTTTATAAATGCTGTTTCGGTCTTCCTGCCTATACACTAAATAATCAACCTGATATTTATCCAAATATTTATTGAATTCGGCGGCGTCCGGATGAGTTCTTTTTTGATAAATCGGCCCAAAATCATAATTGGTGTATTCCGCTAAAGTCGGCGCAGTAAACAATTGACCGGTTAACAAAGATTTTAATTTACCTAAAACTATTGTTTTTTGCCAAATAGACTTAAAGGTTTGACCAAAAATCGCTACCTGTTGATCTAAAAGATTTTCAGTAATAGCTTTATTAGTAATATCAAAATAAATAAAACGATCAATAAGTTCCGCGGTTGGCATTAATTGCAATTCCTGGCTGCCGTGGAAAACTAAATAATTATTAGTCCATAAATTAATCTCATCGCCCAAATCCACCGGGGCATACACGACTTTATCTTGAATTTGATTATCTAAAAACCAATTGACTGCCTCATCTGCCCGACCGCCAATATAGTTATTTATGCCAAAGCCGCCGGATATTAAATGTATTCTACTGAATACCAATCCAACCAATAAAAGAAAAGAGGTGAAAATTAAAATTTTTCGGTAGGAATTTAAATTATTAATTAAAATAAAAACTAAACTTCCCCAAAACGCAACCAAAAAAACCAAAATAGTCGGCAAATAATGAGAATTAAATTCTAATTGCATTCCGGTAACCAGTTGTTGATTAAGTACAATCAGGCCGGCCACCAATCCAGCGGTAATTTTATTCAAAGCCCCATTAGCCGCCATTTCTAAGTTTATTCTCGGAAAAACATATTTCTTTAGCAAGAAAAATAAAACCAAAGATGCCAATAAACCTGCTTGAGTGTACCAACCAGCCGGCCAGCGGCTAGATAAAGCGCCAATCCGAACCATAGTTTCTTGGTAATAAGGAAGCTGGTAAAGCTGCCATAAATGGAATATATACCAAGAAGCAAGGCCAGCAATAACCAAATATTTATAAAAGTGTTTCCAAATAATTTTCTTCTGATTCCAAAAGGTCCAAAGATCGCTTATTGCCAAAAGCGCTAAAGCAAAAGTCCAATAATAAGGATAAATATAGAATAAGGCGCCCGTGAAAATCGCCATACCAGTCTCTCGCTTCCAGAAATTATTAGTAGCCCCGACGCCCCCAAAAGGTCGGGGGGCCGACTGGGACGTCGGCCAAAAATAAAAAATAAAAAATAGGGCAAAAGGAATAAAATTAATCTCTGGGCTAAGCGTCCGATTCCATTCAATAATCCTCGGAAAAAAGATATAAAAAGTTGCCGCTAAATAACCAAAATAGTGAAAATTAAATAAGGTTAAAAAGGCGGTTATTAATAAAATCATAAGAACAAAAACTGCTGAGTAATCCATCAACAAAGCGTAGGATTTAATATCTAAATTGAGAACTCTCTTTACCAGCCCGGCAGCGTTAATATTCAAGGCCGGATACAAATACGGCTGATCGCGCCACTCCAAAATATAAGGGCTCCCCAACCGCCAATTACCTTTGGAACTTTCATTAATAAACGACAAATAATAATTAACGCCGCTAATCTGCTTGGTATTCAAATAATTATCAAAAAAAATTGCTTTGGTGAGATTTAGATGAATTATGACAGTAAACAGAATGCTTAATGCCAATATCCAATAAATTGGTTTATTGGCGGCAATCATAATTTTTTTCTGGCTAAAATTAGCATATTATCGCCTAAATAAAGTTTCAAAGCGATTCTTCCTAACCAAGGATTCTTTTCCAAAAACAAAGTTAGATATCGCCAGATGAAAACTCTCTGCCACCGATAAAGGAAATTAAAAATATATTGTAAAGAAAATAATTTATGGACGGTTTTAATTTCCAGAACCTTAAAACCATTATTTTCTAAAAATAATTTAATATTTTTATTATTAAAATAGCTCACATGCTCCGGCGGCAGCCAAGTATGCCAACGTTTGCCAAAAATTCTCGCCCACCAACTGGCCGTATTAACCGTAATGATTGCCAGCACGCCATTCTTAGATAGAATTTTCTTTATCATAAAAATATTTTCTTTTAAAACATCGTAAGGCAGATGTTCAAAAATATCAAAAGCAGTAATGATATCAAAAGATTCTTCGGAATAACCGCTTTCTAATAAATCGCCTTGCTTAATTATTCGGCCTTTTTTCCGGCCCTCTTGAACAGCCGATAAATTGAGGTCAAGGCCTTCTGCCGCATATCCATTATTATGAGCAACCTCTAAAAAATAACCGCTGGCAGTGCCTAAATCCAACAATCTTCTCCCGGCATTATAAAATTTTACCCTTTTAAACAAATTTACATATATGGGAAGCATGGGTGCTTTATCCTCTTCATAATTAACATAACCCCTCCCTTCATTATCATGAAGATAAACGGGGTTATTATAATAATCAGCGGCATTAAAAGAAGCTAAATTAACAAAAATAAATTGGCATTGCCGGCATTGCAAAAAAGAATAACCCTCTTTTTGAAAATAATCTTTGAAAGCGTTATTGGCGCAAATTGGACAAATCATAAATAACTAGGTTGTCTTGGTCATAAATCTTTTTATTAAAAAAACGGCCTAATCGCCACTCGGGATTTTTCTCTTTATCCCAAAGAACGTAATCAACTTGATATTTTTTAAGCTCGCTAACAAAATCTTTTTTAAAAAAATCTTGGTATTCTAAAATAAGTTCGTCTAAAATAGCATCCGGAAAGCATCCGTAACATCCGTTTTTCATTCGGTAATGCTGACCGAAAATCCGGCCCCCAAGCAAATCCCGATTATTATAGAAAAAATCCCTTGATGAATCTTTGGTAATGCCATCAAGGAAAAAATTAATATAGAGAGAATGTTTAATCCTTTCTTCGCTGACTAAAGAATCAGAGTGCCCGCGATAAACATTGTGGCGGGTATAGGCTGGGATAAAATTAGATAAATCCTCATTAGCAAAGATAACGCTCTCTTTCCGAAGATCTTGATTTAACCAAGAAAAGATCGGCGAATATCTTTGGGAAGAAACAAAATAATCCCGTTGTCCGGCAAAAGATATTTGCTGATATAAAATTCCCGCGTAAAAAAATAAAAACAATAATAGAGCCATTGCGACGCGAGATATCCAAGAAGTAACCGCTCTTTCAAAATACAAAAATAAAAGATAAATCAAAATTGCTCCGGCCATCGGCGCAATATAATACCAATGGTAATGAGCTGGGAGCGACAAAGTTCTTCCGGTAATTAACTGCTGATTAGTAACTAAAAATGCGGTAGCAAGAAAAGCCAAAATAAAAACCTTTACCTCGCGAGAGCCGCGATAAAACAATAAAAAAAGCGCGGTTACTCCCCACCACACCCGACTAAAAATAAATTGACGGCTTTCCACCATTCCCAATCGGCGGGTTAATTGAAGATAAGATGGAGTCTTCATCATTCCGATAACATTAATAAAATAGGGTATCGCAATAATCAAAGCTCCAATTGAAATAAGTATTACCTTTTTCAGTTGACGCCAGTCTTTTGAGTATAAAAACCCAAAAAACAAGGTCGCATTAAATACTGATAAAAAAGAAAAGGCAAAGAAATAAATATAAAAAGATAATCCCAAAATAATTGCGCTGGCTATCCCGTATATTTTTTCCGATTTTCCGGAAAGCTGGCCGAATAAAAACTTCCAAGCGCATAATAAATAGCCAAAAAAGAAAATAGAGCTTACCTGCGGATTAATGGGTCGCGCATAGCTAATAAAATTATGGTCAGTGCCTATAAACTCTCCCCTCAATAAAAATGGCAGCCAGGCTGATGGATTAAGGAATATCCAAGTGGCCTGAACCAGCATTACAAAAACAGTCATCAAAACAGCAATATCCTTGCGTCCGGTTAAACTGGAGAAAAGCAAATAAACTATAATAGTTAAAAGCGCCGGAAATAAAAATTTAGTCAGAAGGTTAACATCCCGGGCAGATATTCCCAAAGATTTACCCAAAAAAGCAACAATCATTGCCGGCAATGGCTGCTGCACATAAGAATCATTTTTGTTCTCCGCTAAATAAATATTTCCGGAAAACCAATGGCCGTCATAAATTTCTTGAATTTGCGCCAAATAAAAATCTTCGTCGCCAGAGCCAAAAAAATCTATACCGCGATATCCGCCATCCCAATAACGAAAATAGGCTGCGGGAGCAATAATTAAAATTCCAATCGCAATACTTAATAAAACTACTGCGTATTTCTCCTTAAAATACGTAAAACGAAGCATGAATTAAAATCGCCTTAAAATTATGCCGGGCATCAATAAAATAACCAGAAAACGAATATTATAGGGAAAACAATTGTAATGCTTTTTAATGGCGTCAATTAGGTATTTATTCACCCCGATTCCCATTTTCTTTGCTGAAAAAATAGTCGCAAAAACATGGGAAGCGAAACGTTTTTGATATCTGGCGCATTCCTTAGGCATATATTCTTTAACAATATCAGATATTTCACTCCCATCATATAAATTGACTTTCAGGATTCTCTGAACGGATTTTGACCAATGATTCTCATTTTTTCTATGAAGAATTAGCGTTTCCGCGATCAGATTCAATTTTCCTAATTTTGCCATTCCCATAATAAGCGGCGCTTGATACAAATAAACATTTTCTTCACGCACGCGTTTTTTAGCTATGTCTATCCAATCTAAGAATAATTTTTTCTTGAAGGCAACCGCGCTAAGTAAACCCGTTAAATACAGCCAATTTTCAATTTTTAATAGCTTATCCGCTTCTGTCTCATAATTTTTAATCAAGATATCTTCTTGAATATTCAATCTGTTGCCATTGATGATTTCATAATTTAGGTTTCTATCGTCTAAGGACATAATATTTTTAGCATTAATAAGTATATAGTTAGGGTTATTGACGCTAATGGATCGCAAAATCCGCTTCACGGCTCCGCCAACAATTAAATCGTCCTCTCCCATGCCCCAAATATATTCGCCGCGGGCTATGGCTATTAATGCCTCTATATTTCCGGAAACACCGAGATTTTTAGGGTGATTTATAACCTTTATAAATGGATGGCTTGATTGCAGCTGGTTCAGATAATCCCGCGTTCCGTCAGACGACGCGTCATTGCCAATAACAATTTCCACTTGACCAACCAACCCATCGCTTATGATTTGCGAAATAAAAAGAGAGACGGTTGTCTCCAAAAATTTAACCCTATTATAAGTGGGAATTAAAACGCTAAGAATTAGGTCGCTTCTCATACCTTCTTTAACAATCAAAAGGTTAATTATTATTCGCCTCTGTTGGATAGTAACAACAAATCATTATCCACCATCATTCTTACCAATTCTTCAAACTTTACCTTCGGCTGCCAGCCCAATTCCTTTCTTGCCAACGAGGCATCGCCTCTTAACAATTCCACTTCCGCCGGCCGCAAAAATCTTTTATCCGTTTTTACATATTTTTTCCAATCAAGTCCAAGATGGCCAAAAGCTCTTTCCACAAATTCCCGGACGCTATGGGCCTTGCCGGTGGCAATCACATAATCTTTTGGTTTTTTCTGCTGAAGCATCCGCCACATCGCCTCTACGTAGTCGCCGGCATATCCCCAATCCCGCTTTGCTTCCAAATTCCCGAGCCGCAATTCCTTTGCTAATCCCAATTTTATCTTAGCAACGGTATGAGTAATTTTCCTGGACACGAATTCCAAGCCCCGGCGAGGAGATTCATGATTAAAAAGAATTCCAGAAACTGCAAATAATCCGTAAGATTCCCGGTAGTTTACCGTAATCCAATGAGCATAGAGCTTTGCTATGCCATAAGGACTCCGCGGATAAAACGGAGTTTTCTCATTTTGAGGCGTTTCTTGAACTCTGCCAAACATCTCTGACGAAGATGCCTGGTAAAATTTAATTTTAGGATTTACCTGGCGAATCGCCTCCAACATCCTTACTGCTCCCAAACCAGTCACTTCTCCGGTATAAACCGGTTGCTTCCAAGATTCATAGACAAACGATTGGGCGGCCAAATTATAAACTTCATTCGGTTTAGTTTCTCTAAGGGCATAGACTAAAGACGCCTCATCTAAAAGATCTCCGGAAACCAATTTGATCTTATGGCCGGATTCCAAAAGATGTTGGATGTTTTTCCTGTCCTTCTGGCTGCTCCGCCGCTCCAATCCGAAAACTTGATATCCTTTTTTTAAAAGAAAGTCTGCCAAATAAGACCCGTCTTGGCCGGTAATACCGGTTATTAAAGCCCTCTTCATAATTTTAATTTAATAATTATAACTAAATCCGCCTATAAATGTCATAATACCCTCCAATTTCCTTTACCAACAGATAGTTATTATTAATAATCCCCAATCCCTCTTTGAAAAATTTATTATCTTCATCTGAAACAATAATATCCGGCAATGGCTCTGCCAGCAACGGATTCTTGCCTATTTGCGGCAAGCCAACCATTTCCGCGACTAAAAACCGCTGATTGTGTTTAAGTAAAGTCGCTAAAGTTAACGAATCAAGCACGCCAATTGATTCATCTGGAAATTGCTCGTTTAAAAATTTACTGGCTTTAATATCCAGGTCTGAATAAAATATTTCCGCGCCGGTAAAAAGATGAATTAGCTGAATCGCGGTTAAAAGAATAACTAAATAGACAACTAATCTTTTTGGAAATCTTTCAAAAATGATGGAGACCGCCGAAGGCAACGAAAAAAGAATCAAAAGTTCCGCCACCAAAATATATCTCAGCCAACCTGGACTTCTAAGATAATATCCAAAAGCAAAAATGCTGTACCAAAATACAAAACTAAATAATAATTTTTGATTCTTTTCTCTAACCCAATAGTAGGCCGACCCCAAAATCAAAAACCAAAATCCAAAATAAATCAAAGTTGTGGAAAATGGGGCATTAAGCAAATTATGAATAACATTTTCGCTGATTGAAACAGCATCGTAAGGATTTTCATAAAAATTAGCGATTCTGGACCAACTTTCAATCGCTAACGGACTTTCCAAAGTTGCCGCTATCCAGCCGGCTGCTGCCGGTAACATTCCCAAAGCCAGCCTCCCTACCCTTTTCCAGAAATTCAGAGTGTTCCCCTCCGCCAATAAAATCGTTAAACCGATGGCCGGAATAATCAGCCCATAAACCGATGGCTTGGTAACCACTGCTAATCCCAACCAAAAACCGGCTAACCAATAATTATTTTTCTTTAACCAGGCGTAAAGACCAAATAATAAAAACAAAAATCCGGGAATCTCGCCGACAACGGTACGCCCACTGTCATAAAAAGAAGCAAAAGTGGAAATAAGCAAAATCGCCAAAATTGAATTTCTAGCGCCGAGAATCGTTCTGCCAATAAAAAAAGCCGCTATAAGAGCTGCTGCCATCCACAAAATCATATAAACTCTGGCTTGCTCTAAACCAAAACCAAATACTTTGAAAAAAGCGGCTAAGGGAATGGTTACGGAATATCCAGTGGATTGAAGCACTTCCGGAACTCCGGAAAAAACGCCTGGCGCAACCTCTAAATCCAATTTGCCAAAAGATTGCCAGCTTTTAGCGAGCTCTATGCTTTTTGCCTCATCAATCCAAAACCGCGGTTTAGTAGTAAGCGTAGAAAAAGAAAATAAAATCACGCTTGCTAAAATAATTCCCAAGAGAACTTCTACAAAATATTTCTTTATAAAAACTGAGAGCATTATTCAATGCGCAGATAAGGTATGGTGATAATAAATTGGCCGCCCCGTTCTCGATACGCGATCTGTTTCAATAAAATTTCTTCCTCAAAATTCCAGGCCGTTAATAAGGCGTAATGCGGCCGATGAGTTTTTAATCGCGTTTCGGGAAATATGGGTATATGGGTTCCCGGAGTATACCGCCCTTGTTTATACGGAATCGAATCAACCACGTAATCCAAAAGTTTGGTATCAATGCCGCAATAATTCATTAAAACATTTCCTTTTGCCGAAGCGCCATATCCTACTATGCGCTTTCCTTGAGCGCGCAACTGCTTAAGATAAGATACCAAATCGCGTTTGATAATCCCCACGCGCCTGGCGAATTCTTCATAGGGGGCAATCGTATAGAGTTTCTTGAATTTTTCTTCGCGCACAAAGTCTTTTACAATCGATTGTATTGGTTTCTTTGCTGATTTTTTTGCAACATATATTCTAATTGACCCGCCATGAGTGGGAAGTTTTTTTATATCATAGATAACTAACTGATGCTTATTGAATAATGTTATCAAGGGACCCAAAGAAAAATAAGAAAGATGCTCGTGATAAATGGTGTCAAATTCGTTTTTTCTAAGCAGATCGGCAAGGTATGGAAATTCAGCAACAAAAACCCCGCCGTCCCCCAGCAGAAGTTTTATTCCTTCACAGACTTCGTGAATATTGTCCACATGCGCCAAAACATTGGTGCCGGTAATGAGCGCCGCTTTCCCTCTTTGCTTGGCTATCCGAATCGCAACATTTTTATTAAAAAAATCTCCTATGGTTTCAATGCCTTTCAGATTCGCAATTTGAACGAGATTAGTCGCGGGATCAATCCCCAGAACTTTCATTTCCTGGTTTTTAAAAAAGCTCAGCAAGGTGCCGTCATTGCTTCCGATATCAATTACCAAACTTCCCGGTTTTATTTTTAAATCTTGCACCAAACTATCTGCCATAGACTCAAAGTGTTTGAGCATGGTAGTTGAAGTGGAGGGAATATAAAGATAATTTCTGAACATTAAATCCGGCGGAATAATATGCGTTAACTGCATCAACCAGCAAGATTTGCATACCATAACGCCAAGCGGATAACGCGGTTCCGGTTTTCTAAGATTCTCTTTGGCGAGAAACCCGTTAGGAATTGGCATAGACCCCAAATTTAATACCTCCTGAAGCTTTTTACTCCCGCAGATACGGCAGGCCCTTGAACGAAATTTCAATTTAGTTTTTATCGTTGAAGTCATAACTGCTTAATATATTGTTATGAAGTGCTTTTGATTTTTTTAAAATGCGCTAAAGTTCCTACTATGCGTTCAAGCGCAAAAAAACTGCGTTCATTTTCTTTCATTTCATCCAAAAATCTAACCACTCCGATCCACGGATAATAATCGTGAAAAAGCATATGCCCTCCTACTTTTAGCGCATCTCGAAAATTGTAAAAATCGGCTTTTACTCCTTCGTAGCTATGATCTCCATCAATGAAAATAAAATCTAAGGATTCTGGCTTGACTTTATAAGTACGAGAGTCGGCAACCACCAAATCAACCCTAGACGCGAGCCCATAACGTTCTAAAAACTCTTTAATAACTTTGTCCTCGATATCACTAATGTCAATTGAAAAGAGGCGTCCCTCTGCCCCATTTACGGCGGTTGCAAGGAGAACCGCGCTCCCTCCGCCAAATCTTCCAACTTCCAGCAATCGGCCATTTGGGATTGATTTGGCTACCGAAAAAAGATGGCCCGCCTCATTCAAATCAAGCTGTGCAACTAATCTATTGGAGTTATTACAATTGAAAAGAAAATACAAATCCTCAAATCCATTTAAATGTGATGGTAAGGACGCAGGATCAAGATCATCAAGATCCAATGATTTTTGAACCGCTCTTATCGCTAGAGAAGGCTGGGTTTTCGCATATTGAAGGACGATTGATTTTCCTATCGGAGTATCAAGAATTGAAAAAATAATTTTTTTTATAAAACGTTTGAACATTTATGATTATATATTTTAACGCACCTTAAAATATAGAACAAGGGGAACGGCCATTGGGTAGCCAGCGTTAATCTCTTTTTGACAAAGAAAATTGGCCGTAGTTTCTTGCTCCCAATCGGTAAAGAATATATTTTCTAAGCACATTGAGAATCCCAAGGCCGTATTTGACGCTTCTCCGAAGACCGATCATTGATGCTTCGGCAAAGTATCTGGTAGTAATGGGAATTTCCTTAATTTTCATTCCGGCTAACTTCATCTGCACAATAATCTCCGTATCAAAAACAAAGTCATCGGAATTCAAATTAAGCGGCAGGGCCAAAACTTTTCTGCCATAAGCCCGAAAACCGGAATGATATTCCGTCAAATCAATCCCTAAAACCAAATTTTCCAGCCAAGTTAAAAAAATATTGGCGATAAATTTCCAATAAGGCATGCCGCCCAAAAGGGCGTTTCTTTTTAGGTACATCCGAGAACCGAATACCGCGTCGCATTCTCCGCGAACAATCGGTTTAATCATCTCCGGAATAAAGGAGGGGTCGTATTGAAAATCCGGATGAACCATAATCGCGATATCCGCTCCAAGCTTCAAGGCCTCGCGATAACAAGTTTTTTGATTTCCTCCATAGCCAAGATTTTTTTTGTGGACAAAAGTCTTTAACCCCAATCTTCTGGAAACCGCCGCCGTTTCATCTTTACTGGCATCATCAACTAAAATAATGTCATCTACCCAATCTTTCGGAATGGCGAAAAGGGTCTTTTCCAAAGTTTTAGCGGCATTATAAGCCGGCAAAACTACGACAACTTTTTTACTAGGCATCAGCTTGCTCATATCACCTTACTTCTCTTGGCGGTATCGGAATAAGATATTTATAGCCCCCGCCGGTTTTTTTCTTTATATCGTCAAAATATTCATAGGCGAAAACCACCAGAACATCCGGCCGATGCGCGTCCAAATGCTCTTTTGGAACGATTGGAATATGCGTACCCGGGCTGAAACGATTTTGTTTGAGCGGACTATCATCCACGATAAATTCAATAAGAGCTGGGCCGATATTGCCGTAATTGCAAATAGTCGCTACTCTAGCCGGCGATCCGTAGCCGGCAACTTTTAAATCGGACTGCTTATACTCTTCAAGTTTATTCCGAAAAGCTTTAATGTTTTTCTCAGCTTCTTTTCTAAAATCAGCTAACTTAGCCGGAGTTAATGAGAGTTCTTCCTCTTCAATAAATTTTCTTACACTATCTTTCGGGGCCGTCTGATAACTATTATTTCTGGCTACTACCCTAATGGAGCCGCCATGAGGTTCTATATTTTCCACGTCATAAATATACATATCATGGCTTTCAAACAAATTTTTCAATGATGTCAAAGAATAATAAAAAATCCGGTCTAAATAGAATCTTTCAAATTGGATATCTTTTAAAATATTGCCGATATATTCCACTTCAATGATAAAATCCCCGTTTTCCGTCATCACCTTTTTAACATCCTCAATAAACTGATGGGGGTTCTCCAAATGAGTAAAGACGCTGCTTGCCACCACTACATCCGGCTGGCCGAATTCCTTTTTTATCTTTTCAGCGGTGGGCGCATCAAAAAAGGCAGCAAGAGTGGTTAATCCCTGGTCATTGGCGATTTTAGAAACGTTTTCCGACGGATCAACGCCAAGCGCCCTAACTCCTAAATCCATAAGCGGCTTTAATAATATGCCGTCGTTGGAGCCGACATCCAAAACAAATTTTGCTCCTGATAATTTTTGCGCCAACTTTTCAAAATGCCTGACTAATCCTGGATTAACCGATGATAAATAATAATAATCCACAAACATTCTTTCTCGCGAAATAACGGTTCCAAGTTGGACATTTTTGCATCGCGGGCAAAACAGCATCGCTAACGGAAAAAAATCCTCCTTTTCAAATTCTTCCTTTTTGGGATATTTATTAGCGAGCGGCTGATTTCCTAAATTTAAAAATTCAACTGAATCCTCTTTAAAACACAAAAGGCATTTCATATTTTTATAGTTTATATTACTATATAATAAACTCGGCAACAAACAAATGGTGGCTTATTATTTTGCTACCCATTTATTAATTCCAAAAGTTATATATAAAGTCTCAAATTTTATGACCAACAAAGAAATTTTTAATCAGGATATAGATTCTATCGTTAACGCCATTGATCAAGAAGCGCCTAATTTTGCCGGAAAAACAATTTTAATGTCCGGCGGAGCCGGTTTTTTGAGAAATTACCTCGTTTCCGCGCTTTTAAAGCTCAATGATGTTCTGCTTAAAAATCAGCCGTGCAAAGTAATCGTGATGGACAATTTTATAACCGGGTCAAGTTTATCGGAAAATCTTAAGGAAAATCCTAATTTTGAATTTATTGAACATGATGTCCGAAAACCGATTCCGGAAAATATCAAAGCCGACTTCTTGATTCACGCGGCCGGACTGGCTTCTCCTTATTATTACCGAAAATTTCCGCTGGAAACCATTGAGGTGGCGGTTAACGGCACTCAAAACTTTTTAGAATTTGCCAAACGAATTAAAGCCAAAAGCATGCTTTATTTCAGCTCCAGCGAAGTCTATGGCGATCCGGATCCGAATTTTATCCCTACCCCGGAAACTTATTGGGGCAATGTTTCTCAAATCGGGCCGCGGGCTTGTTATGATGAGTCTAAAAGGCTGGGGGAAACGCTCTGCATGACTTATTACCAACTTTATAATGTTCCGATAAAAATTGTCCGGCCTTTTAATGTTTACGGTCCGGGCATGAAAGTGAATGACTACCGGGTAATCCCCACTTTTATGGTGAAAGCAGTAAAAGGCGAACATCTGCCGGTCCATGACCGAGGCAACCAGACAAGGACTTTTTGCTATATTACCGATGCAATTCAAGGATTTCTAAAAGTTTTGGCTTCTGATAAAAATGGCGAAGTGTATAATGTTGGAAAAAACAATGAAGAAATAAATATGGTTGGCCTTGCCAATATAATCAGCGGTTTAGCAAATAATAAAGCTCAAGCCCAATTAATCGCCTACCCGGAATCCTACCCAGCTGGCGAACCTCAACGACGCTGTCCGGATTTAACTAAGATTAAAAAGGAATTAGGATATAATCCTGCTGTTAGTTTAAAAACCGGCTTAACGCGAACTTTAGCTTGGTATAAAAACCTCCTTAATGAATAAGTTAAATTTTGCCCTTATCGGCCGAGGGAAATGGGGTAAAAACTATGAACGGACACTTCAAGAAATTCCCGGTATATCTTTACAAACAATCATAACCGCTTCTTCGGGAAATTTAGGGTCTGCCCTGCAAAATCCAGATATTAGTTGTGTGGTTATTGCTACGCCGCCAAAAACTCATTTTCCCCTTGCCAAAGTAACCTTAGAAGCCGGCAAACACGTTCTTTTAGAAAAACCGATGGCGGAAAATTTGAAAGAAGCCGAAGAATTAAAAAAAATAGTGGGAAATTCCGACAGAATTTTTATGGTCGGTTTCCAATATCTTTTTAATGATTACATTGGATATCTTAAAAAAGAAATAAGGGCTGGGACCTTTGGCAAAATTAAAAATTTAATTTACGAACACCTCCAAAGCCCACCGAGAAAAGATGCCAATGCTTTTTGGGATGCGGCTCCGCATCCCCTATCTATTTTCCAATTCATTTTTAGTCCTAAAAAAATTAGGGAGGTTTTTAGAGAACAAAAAAAACTGGATGGTTTCGGATTAAAAGATTATGCGAAAGCCACAATTCAATTTGATCATGGCCCGTTGCTTGATATCACCACTTCCTGGTCCGGAAAAGAAAAAGTGAGGAAATTAACTATCCAAGGAGAAAAAATAACCGCAGTTCTTGATGAAACCAAAGATGATAAAAAACTTACTCTTATTGCAAATAGCAACGGCGAAGTTACTATACCGCCAATCAATGCCGGGGAACCGTTAAAAAACGAGGTAGAACATTTTATTGATTGCATCCAAAACCAAAAAATTCCAGTAACCAACGTAAATTTCGGATACCTTAATACCCAATGGCTAGAAGAAATTTCCGTTAATCTATAAATCTAGTTTTAATAATCGTCCACAAGATAAGGAATCCGTGCTTCCAATTGATTTTTTTGCCCCGTTCGTAATCTCTTGGATAATATTTAATCGGCACGTCAACAATCTTATAACCGCGCTTTAAAATTTTACAAAACAGTTCGTTATCAAAATCAAAATTATTGGTTTTTACCGGAATAGAATCCGCTAATTTTTTGGTAAATGCTTTATAACAACCTTCATATTCGCCAGCGTTGTTCCAATAAAGCCAGTTAGTTGTCCAAGTAATGGCATTATTGCCAAACCAATGAAACCAATAAGAAAGGGTGGCTCTCCGAGGATCATTGGCTGGCTGGATTCGGACCCCATTAGTAACTTCAGTCTCGCCTCTTAAAATCGGCGCGATCATTGCCGAATAATCATTTGGGTCGTATTCCAAATCCGCATCCTGCGGAATCAAAATATCACCGGTAGCGTTTTTAAATCCGGTTTTCATCGCTCCGCCTTTACCAAGATTTTTTTCATGAAAAATATAGCGGATGCCGGCAATGCGCTGGAGAATTTCTCTGGTACCATCTTTAGAGCCGTCATCCACCACAATAATCTCCTTTTCTATGCCAGATAAATTTACCGTTTTAATCCGCCGGATAATTTCTTCAATGGTGTTTTTTTCATTATAAGCGGGTATAATAATTGAAAGTTTCATGACTCTAAATATAACATGAATAGAAATATCATTGTCATACCGACTTATAACGAAAAAGACAATATCGTCATTCTCTTGAAAAAAATTTTTAATTTATTGCCGGATACTTCGGTAATGGTGGTAGATGATAATTCTCCGGACAAAACTGCGGTAATGGTAGAGACTCTGAAAAATCAATACCCTAATTTATCATTGTTAAAAAGAAATGGGAAGGATGGTTTGGGGAAGGCTTATGTTTCCGGTTTTAAAAAAGTTTTGGAAAATCCAAATTTAAAAACCATTATTATGATGGACGCTGATTTATCTCATGACCCCAAATATCTGCCGGAAATGCTGCGTCTTTCCGAAAATTTTGACCTGGTCATCGGCTGCCGTTATATGGCTGGAGGCGGCGTTACCAAAAAATGGGGAATTTGGCGCCGCTTTTTAAGCGCTGCCGGGAATTTATATTTAAGGTTAATTTTTTGGCGATATCCAATCCATGACTGGACTACTGGCTATAATGTGATTAAAACGGACGCTTTAAGAAAAATAAATTTTGGCCTCCTTAACCCGAAAGGCTATGCTTTTATTTCCAGCTTAAAATATTATCTGGTAAAATCCGGGGCAACCATCAAAGAATCACCGATGTTCTTTGAAGAACGGAACGGCGGCGAATCCAAAATGTCTTCCGGGATAATTTTAGAAGGATTAGCAACTCCGTGGAAAATTTTATTAAGAGAATTTTTCCACCGACGTTCCTAAACCGGCAGCAATAAGGTTGGCGCGCAAAAGCGAATCAAAAGTTCCTGCGTCTGTCCATTCAGAATTCAAAATATGATAAGTCATCTGGTTATTCTTAATATAATGATTATTAACATCGGTAATTTCCAGTTCTCCCCTCTGGGACGGCTTAATTTTGCGGATAACATCAAAAACCTGGTCATCATATAGATACATGCCAGTGACTGCTAAATCGGATTTTGGCTTAGCTGGCTTCTCTTCTATTTTGACTACCTTCTTTTTATTAATTTCCGCCACCCCGAAGCGATTGGCATCAGATACTGATTTTAAGAAAATTTTTGCTCCATTTTTTTGTTTTTTAAACTCCTGAGCCCCTTTTTGAATTTCCTTAGGATTCATAAAAACATTGTCCCCTAAAATAACGGCGATTTTGCCGTCATCGGCAAAATCCTCGGCAATCGCCAAAGCATGAGCAATCCCACCGGCACTTTCTTGAATCTCGTAAGACAAATTCACTCCGAATTTTTTTCCGGACCCGAGCAAATTAACAAAATGCCCGGCATGCCCCCGGCCGGAGACAATCAAAATATTCTTAATGCCGCATTGGATTAAAGTTTCCAACGGCCAATAAATCATCGGCTTTTTATAAACCGGAAGCAGATGTTTATTGGTTACCAGCGTCAATGGATTTAATCGGGTGCCGTTGCCGCCGGCCAAAATCACTCCCTTAATCATAAATTACAGCTTAATGTGCCTATTAATTTTGCTGTTCCTTTTTAAAACATTAAAAATCCAGCCGGAGTTTTCTTTATACCAATTTATTGTATTCCGAAACTGTTCTTCCAAAGAATGTCTCGGCTTCCAACCCAAACGCCTTAATTTCAATGAATTTACCGAATAACGACGGTCATGGGCCGGCCGGTCCTTAACAAAAATTATTAAATTTCTTGGTTTATCCAATATCTTTAATATTTTATCAGCGATTTCTAAATTAGAATATTCTTCGCCCCGGGAAATAGCGTAGACCTCCCCGCCTTCAGCTTTCTGAAGCAAGGTTAAAATGGCAAGAGTATGGTCATCCACATAAAGCCAATCGCGAATATTTTTACCGTCGCCATAAAGCGGCAAAGGCTTGTTCCGCATTGCCTGCAGGGTAAAAAAAGGAATTAGCTTTTCCGGAAATTGCCTTGGGCCAAAATTATTTACCGAATGGGAAACAATTATCGGCAATCCATAAGTCCTAACATAGGAACGCGCCAAAAGATCTCCGGCTGCCTTGGAAGCGGCGTAAGGAGAATTGGGCCGAAAAGGAGAATCTTCATTAAATTTAATTTTAGAATTAAGACTTAAATCTCCCCAGACCTCATCGGTGGAGATCTGGACCATCTTTAAAATATTCGGCGACTGGCGTAATGCTTCCAAAAGAGAATGCAGGCCCAGAATATTAGTTCGGACAAAATCCGGAGCGCGGCCGTGGATGGACCGGTCTACGTGGGTTTCCGCCGCAAAATTAACCGCTAAATCCGCGGATTTCATCAGTTTGGCGGCTAAAGCGGTATCATTAATATCTCCTTTTACAAAACGATAATTTTTAAGAGGAATCCCATTGAGATTTTCTTTATTGCCGGCATAAGTTAAGAGGTCTAAATTGATAATTTTAGTTTTCTGGAAATTATCAAGAACATAACGGATAAAATTAGAACCCATAAAGCCGCATCCGCCGCAGATTAAAATAGTTTTATTATCTAAAAAATTCTTGCTACTCACTAATTTATAAATTATTTATTCTTTCTATAATTCTGCCTAAATTTCTTGCTACATCAAAGCCGGTATTCAAAATCAAAATTAGCGCAAGATAAAAAACTGATTTCCAGCTAATCCGCCTCGCTAAAAATTCGCTTAATCCGTAACCGGCAAAAACCGCGAAAAACGGGTAAACCAGCATTCGGTATCTGGTTTCTATAATAATACCAACAACGGCAAGCGGCATCAGCACCAGCATGGCCAGAAAAAATTTAACTAAATTTTTTTCTTTGGCTTCTAAATTTTGAATCTGCCGGATCCCCCAAAATCCAAGAATAAAAAGCAAGGCCGAATAAACTGCTGAGGAAAATAAAGTAATGGCCTTGCTCCATCCGGAAAGATGGAACCACCAACCAGTTGGCCGCGAAAAACTGAAATAAATGGAAGTTCTATAAATAGTCAATTTTAAAAATTCCAAAGGGCTGCTTAAGATAAATTTTACGGCATCGCGAGTTGCTTCTTTATTAACCTGAACCCCGCTTAATTCCGGCGGATAGCGGTCTAAAACCGAAAAATCCCCTTGTTCACCGCTTGCTCCCGGATGATTTCCGGTAAGCAGATTAAATCCGGCAGCGGCATTAGTTGGCATGAAAACTCCGTAAATCTGATAATTTCTTATAATCCACGGCAGAAATAACGCGACAATCGTAATACTCATCAATAAAAAATGCTTCCAATTTTTAGACAAAAGATAGGCGGCAATCGAGAAAAATAAAAATGCGGCTGGCGTGCGAACCAAAGCAGCCGATCCAATAGCCAGTCCCAACAATAACGCTGAAGCCCCAGATTTCTCTTCTGCATTGTAATATCGGCAAAATAAATAGGCGGTTAAAGCAATAAGAAAAACTCCTAGCGTTTCGGTCATGAGCATCCCCTGCATCGTAACCAAATCCGGCGAAAAACCGATTAAAACCGCGGCAGTTATCCCGATAAGAAAATTCCATCGCGCTCCAAAAACCTCCTTCGTAATTAAAAAGACCAATAATGCGGATAACGCGCTTATTAAAGCTTGGGCAATCCAAACCGCTTCATAATTATGGCCAAAAATATAATAAATAACTGCCAAAAAAATTTCGTATCCGGGCCCAATTCGGATAATGGAGTTATCTTTCTGAATCGCAGTATCCAATGATTCCCGATAGCCGCTGCCAAGAACCAGATTCCAGGCAATATTATCGTAAGCCTTCGCATCCACTGCCGGCGGAATCCGGAAATAAAATGAATATGATAGAGAAACTAAAAAGGCTCCCAATAAAACCAGGACCAGGATTAAATTTTGTTTTTTATCTGCTAGAGGCATAATTTATGATTTTTCCCGCTCTTTTATCCCAAGTATACTCCTGAACTTTTTTATAAGCATTAGAGGTTAATTGCTCAGATAATTCTTGATTTTTAACAATTTTTTGAATTGCCCTGACTAAATCCTTGGAGTTGCCGGCCTCAAAAAAAACCGCCTCTTTATCAGATAAAACTTCCCGCAAAGAAGGAAGGTCAGAGCTGACAATCGGCCGACAGGAAGCCATATATTCAAAAAGCTTAAGGGGCGAAGTATAACTCTCCGAAGCCGCATCGCCTTTTTTATTCGGCAAAACTAAAACATCTGCCGCCTTTAAATAAAGAGGTATCAAAAAATATTTTTGATACGGAACTAATAATACGTTGCGCGGCAACTGGGTTGATTGAAATTGGCTAATCTCCCACGGATGGCCGCCCACCAACACCAATAAATAATCTTCCGGCAATAATTTAGCCGCTTCCGGAAATAAACTTATTCCCTTCCAATCGTAAAAAAGAAAGCTGCCGGTATACATAATAATTTTCTTATCAATAGGCAGATTCAGCTTATTTCTAGCCGCCTCTTTGGGAATCGCGACATTAAATTCGCTTATATCAACCGCATCCGGAAGAACCATCACCTTATCGCCGCTAACTCCTAAAGCAATTAATTTTTTCTTAGCCAACTCGGTAAGAACTAAAATTTTTCTTGCCCGACTCCATAAATATCGATAGAAAAAAATAAATCTATTAGGAATCGTATGAAGTTCTAATAAAAAATCTCCGAAAAATAATCCAACTAATTGTTCCCGAACATGTAAAATATCATAGTGTTTAAATAAAAGATAGATTTTGGAAAAAAATAGGAAATTAATGGTTGATATCAAGAACCCGATTCCCAATGGCCGGAAATCAACCCAATCCACGCCAGCGATTTTAGTAATTTTAAAAATCTTGGGGATGCGATAAAACTCAAATGGGTCTTTAGGAGAAAGGTCATTGTATCGATTGGGAACCAATAATTCCACTTGACATCCAGCGGCTGCGAAAGCTTCGCACATTTTCATAATTTGAATGCCATGAGCTTTTTCAGTCGGCAACCGAATATTGGCAATATAAACTAATTTTCTCTGCATATTTTAAATAATTCTTTAGCGCTATTTTGCCAAGAAAAAATGCGCGCTCGCTCTAACCCTCTTTGAATCAAGGCTTTTCTTAAATCTGCATCATTTAAAACTTCAAAAATTTTATTTGCTAATTGCTTAGCGTTGCGCGGATTCACCAACTCGGCCGCGCCAGCCGTAATTTCTTTCATCACCGGCGTATCGGAAGCGACTATCGGAACTCCGCACCTCATTGCTTCCACCAATGGCAAGCCAAAACCCTCCAATAAAGATGGGAATACTAAAAGGTCCGCCAAATTATAAACTGCGGGTAAATCTTCTTCCTCAATATAAGGAGTGATTATTACCTCTTGCCCCAAATTCAATCTGGCAATCTTTGATTCAATACTTTCGGTATATGCCGACAAATGCCGGCCGCCAACGATAAGCAATTTCCGAAGAATTTTATGCTTACTTTTTAATATCCAAAAAGCGTCAATAAGAGTATGAATATTTTTATGAGGATCCAGGCGAGAAACATCCAATAAATAAGGGGCGGTAATCTGATATTTCTCTTTTAGATGTCTTTTCTGCTTTTCTTTTTCTGTATCAGTTAATGGCCGGAAAATGTCTGATGCGCCTCCATAAATTGGAAAAATTTTCGCTGGCCTTATCCGGTAATGCCAAATAATATCCTTTTTAGCGCTTTTAGAAACAGCAATCACGGCATTCAAAAAATATTTCCCGATATATTTCAAAAAAAGGTCAACTAATTTAATGTCCAAACTCATCTTTACTTTATAAAAAGGGGATACCGGAGAATCGTATAGGAATAAAATAAATTTTTTGGCATTTAAAAACCAGAATCCGGGATAGACATTCCTATTAAAAATTATTGCGTCAAAATTTTCTTTATTGGTAAGAAAAAATATCAGATAAGATATCAAGGTGGAAAAAATCGGGGTTGGATAGACCTTAATCTCAATATTTCTAACTTTTTTAGCCGCTGGATGATCGCAAGGGCCGGCTTTTCTTATTAAAGTCAATTCAACGCGGTCAGAAAAATTGGCAATAAATTGCTCGGCTAATTTTTGGATTACGATTGCCGTACCTTTGGCCTGCCTGGAAAAATCCTCGCTAAAAAAGGCGATTTTCAATTTTTTCGGCGTATCGCTCATCTAAAATACAACACCACTGCCACTCTTAAAGATTCAACAATATCCTCTAAAGAGCTTTTAGAGCTGCCGCCTGTTCTTTCTAAAAAACGAATTGGAACTTCCTTAACCCTTGCTCCCAACCGTACCATTTCATATAAAAGGTGGATTTTATAAGCATGGCGCTTGGATAAAATTTCCCTTTCACTAAGAGGCAATTTCTCCGCAAAACTTGCCACCCGAGATAATTTAAATCCGGAAGTATTATCGTTGGTAGGCAAACCAAGTAGCCATTTTATAAAAAGGCTGCCAAAACGGCTTAAAAACTTCCTATGCCAAGCCCACTCCTCCGGAATACTCCCTCCGGCTACATAACGGGAACCAATGACATAATCGTAGCCATTGTCCAATTCCGCCGTTAAACGCTTAATGTCTTTGGGGTCATGCTGAAAATCTCCGTCAAACTCAATAAACGCATCGGCCTTTAACTGATGAATCGCGTAATTCATTCCGGTTATATAGGCCGTTCCCAAACCGCGTTTTTCTTTTTCTACTATTAAATTAATATTCTTATAAGTTTCTTTCTTTTGATTCACTGCTTCAGCCGTCCCATCCGGCGAATTGCCGTCAACTACCAAGATACCCATATTATGATTGGGTATTTTCTCAAATTCACTCTCTACCGCGTCAATTAATCGAACAATCGTATCCTTTTCGTTATAAGTCGGGATAATAACAACAATTTTCATAATTAATAAAGTTTATAAATTGCCACCGGCGGGCCGAATTCTTTTAATTTAAACAATCCAATCGGGTTTCCGGTTAATTGGCCGATAGAGGGCGAATAAGTTTCTTGAAATTCTCCGAAAGATTTGAGCGATGTTCTCTGCCCGGCTAATTTTTGAAAACTATTCAAACGCTTCAAGTCCCGGGCATCGCTTCCGCCGATAAAAAGATATTGGTAACGATTGTCGCGGGCATATTTTTCTAAATTACCATAAAATTCTTGATTATTTACATCATATAAATTCAAAGCGTGAAAATATTTTTTATCGGGAAGGCTGAAATTCATTTCCGCCACGTCAACTTTTCTTAACGATTTGGAATCCAAGAATTCCTGCTCTTTTATCGCTTCTTTGATTGAAGAAAGTCTGGTTAATCTGGCAAAAACCAATATTTTTGAACCGGCAGGAAGATTTTGCTCTGCCCAATTTCGCAAAAGAGTTCGGGAATCATTTTTATATAAAAGATAACTCAATCTTAGCGATAAAACTAATGGCACCAATAATATCAAAATGATAGCTTTCTTAAAAACCCCAACAGAAATTCTTTCGTAAAGATTAACGAATCCGACTCCTGCTAACAATGCCAAGAGCGGAAAAATCGGCAAAGCAAACCGATGTTCATAACGGAAAAACCAATAAAAAACCGCACTGTAAGTATAGATAAAAAGAAACAACGGCCAAAAAAGGCGGCGGCGATAAAAAGCGGCGGTCGCCAGCCCAAAAACCGCGAAGAGCATCAAAACCGGTTCTGATAAAGCCGCCGACTTTAAAAAAAGAAACGGGCCTTGCAGGATGCCCCAAAGGGATTTGGCTTGGCCGGAAGTTAAATCCGCCTGAAAGCCGAAACTTTGCGGATATAAAATTCTCGGCAAAATCGCGAGCAGGGCAAAAATAACTAAACTGCCGTAAAAATATTTTTCTTTAACTAAGCCCGATAAACTTCTTTGTTCATAAAAAAAGTACCAATAGCCGATTAAAACCAGCAAAAGACCATTTATCGGGCTGACCCCCATTCCAATACCAACAGCTAAAATTGCCAACAAATACCTTTTCCGAAAATCCCAATCTAAATTTAAAAGCCACAACACTAAAACCGTAAAAAAAGATATTGGCAGCCAATGCCTAGCGTTAGCTGACATAAGAATATGAAATAAGCTGGTGCTAATGAAAAAAGCCGCCGCTAAACCGGCTAACTCGCTTTTGAAAATATTTTTAGCGACCCTATAGAGCAAACCAGCAGATAAAACTCCCAAAACTACATTTAAAAAACGGGCAATAAGAAAAAATTGCGACAAATCGCTGGTAAGATAATAAATAAATTGTTCCTGTCCGCCGCTAAAAAACAAGTATTTTATGCCAAGCAAAATGGAAAATGGCAAAAGATATAAATAAGAAAGATATGGTGGATAATACAAGACGGTTTTGAATTCTTCCAGATGCAAAGCAGGCAATAATGTCTTTAGCTGAATCATTTTCAGCGCCGCCAAAGCAAATGGCGGCTCATCATCAATCAGCCACAAAGGCAATCCATAACCGATACCCATTACCCTAATCAAAAAAGCAAAAGCTAATATATAAATAAGAAGCCATTTTGGACCAAACATATGAATTTATTTTAACATCATTAGGAAGTCCCTGTATTTTTCTAAATATTCTTGCTTAGTAGACCATTTTTCCAATAATTTTAAGCTATTTAGTTTAAAATCTTCTCTTTTCTTAGTATTTTCCATTAATTCTAAAATTGCTTGGGTAAGAGCCTTTATATCTCCTACCGGCACTACCCGACCGTCCAAATCATCAATTAAAAGCTCTCCTGCCAGCCCAACATCAGTCATTATCACCGGCAATCCGGCGGCCATTGCCTCTACTACCGTGCGGCCATAACCCTCATAATTTGAAGTCAATAAAAACAAATCAGCGGTCTTATAATAAGAAATCAAATCATTTGCCCAAGGCTCAAATTTAACATTAGCTTTAAGCTTTTTTTCTTCCGGACCATCACCGACTATTAAAAGCAAAGTTTTCGGATATTTTTTAACTACTTCCGTCATTGCTCCAATTGCCATACCAACATTTTTTTCTTTGGTTAAACGAGAAGCTATTAAAATAATGAAATCATAATCCGAGTATTTCTCATGCAAATTTATTTTTGGTTTAGCTGATTGGATTTTTTTGACATCAACGAAAATTGGTAAAACTATAATAGGGTTTAGGGTATAGGGTTTAGGGTATAGGGTTAATAAAGAATTTTTAATTCTTTCGGACACTACCCGAATTCCATCTGCTTTTGGTAATAAAAATTTAGCCAGCAAGACTCTAATCTTATTCTTAAAAGATTCCTGCCAAAAATAAGGACTGAAAATATCGGCGTGAATTTGCAATTGTAATGGCAGTCCATAACGCATTTTTAAAAGCCATCCGACTAAACCGGATTCAAAGGGATCCTGACAAGTAATGATATCCGGCTTCCAGCCGCGCCATGATCTCGTTATTTTATAAATATTCCAAAGATAAAAAAGTGTAATCCGATGATTTGTCGGATAAATAAAAACCTTGTTCTCTAATTGAAGATTTGAGTGCCCAAGCACGGAACTGCTAAAAACAATAATACGCAACTCATCAAAAAGCTTGCCGTATTCTTTGATTCTTTTTTGCGCCTCCGAACCATCTATAAATAGATTTCTTTCGGAGCCGATTACTAAAACTCGCATTATTTCAATAAATTTAAATACTCTTCTGCTAAATCTTGCCAAGTTTTGGAATATCGAATATCCGAAATAAATTTCTGATAATTATCGTAAACATTTTTATCTAACAGCCTAAGCGCAGCCGTAAAAAAACTATCTTCTTTTTGGGGGCCAGCATACATTAAACCAGGAAATTGCTCTTTGAGGCCAGTTTCTTCAGTAAGAATAATCGGCTTATTTAAGCCTAAACAATGCAGGGCAAAATTAGGACTTACTTCTGACAAAGACGGCAAAATGCAAAAATAAGAATTGTTAATCCTTTCTTTTAACGCGGCCTCGCTCAAATTACCGATAAATTTCACATTATCTCTAAGTTTTAAGTTGTTAGTTATTAGTTGTAAGTTGCGAAGCTCCGGCCCCTCGCCGACTAATTCCAAAATCAAATTCTGGTCGTAAGCAAGCAACCGTTTAAAAACCTTTAATAAAAAATCAAGGTTTTTTAATTTTAGAAATCGCCCCGCCCATAAAATAATTTTGGGATTATTGCCGTAAACCGGCGGCTTTCCGCCGCCTTTTTCAAAAACATTGCTAATTACGGAAATTTTATTCGGATTTAATCCGTAATGAGATACAAATAGATTTTTTTGAAATTCAGTGGTGAAAGCAACAAGAGACGCCTGCCGTAAAGTAAAAACTATAAGAAAACGCGTTAACAAAAAATTTTGATGGCTTTGCTTCTGATAAAATTCGGCTATCGTGACTTTTCCACTTCCGGATTCCACAAATTTTTCCCATAAAAAATCCCCTCCTAACCTAATTACAACCTTTTTTCTTAAAATTTTTCCGGCCAGTACAGCCGGCAGACCGGCCCCCAAAGAATCAAACGCCAATATCGCATCCGAATTTTTTGCCCGCGCTAAAACTTTTAAAAAATAGATGAGCTGGCGCAATCCAATTGGCCACCATCTGGAAACTCCGGCCAGGCCTGCCGGCGGGCAGGCTTTTCCGTAAGTAACTACCTTAACGGCAATTCCTTTCCGAGAAAATTCTTCTGCTAATTTTTGGCTATAAAGCGCCGGGCCGCCGATATCCGGCGGAAAGATGCCGGTCGCTATTAAAATCCTCATAATTAAGTATTAATTAATTTATCAAAAATATTTTTAAATAATTTCGCAATCCGGTCCCAGGAATAAACTTCCTTAGTCAGTTCCCGGGCATTATTGACGACTTTTTCTTTTAGCGCCGGATTTCTTAAAACCAGCTTGATTTTTTGGGCAAGATCTTCCGGATCATCCGCCTTGGCATAAAATCCCGTTTGGTTATCTTTTAAAAAATCCGGAATGCCGCCGACTGGCGTACCAATCACCGGCACACCAGCAGCCATCGCTTCCAAAAAGGAACTGCCCAATCCTTCCGAACGAGAGGCTCTCACAAAAACATCGGCAACTTTAAGATACAGCGGCAAATCGTTATGCGGAATCTGCCCCAAAAATAATATCTCTTTAGAAACTTTTAATTTTCGGCTGAGGGCTTGCAGCTTTTTTCTTTCCGGGCCGTCGCCGATAATCAGGCTTTCAATGTTAAAATTATGCGCTTTGAGAAACGCCAAAGCTTTAATTAAAACATCAACGGCATTTTTTGGCACCAAACGCGAAGTGGTGATTACCACATATTCATCGCTAAGGCCAAGATTTCCTCTAATCGCCTTTAATTCCCGTTCGGTATACGCGGTGCTGAAAAGTTTCAAATCTACGCCGTTAGGAATCACTTCTATCGGCGCCCGGGCGCCGCGCTTTTTAATAAAATCTTTCAAATAAACACTAATCACTTGAATATAGTCGGCATTTTTAATAATCTTTCCGCTAAAAAGACCGACCAATCCGAATTTTCCGAACCTTAAATGTCGTTCTGAATCTCCCTCTTGAATGGTCAAAAAGAGCGGCAGGCGCGGATGGCTCAATTTAAAAAAAAGTGCCGCTATTCCACCATAAGAAGCCATCACTGCCCAAATCACGTCGAAACGCCTTTGCTTTTGCAGCCTTTCCGCTTCCTGCCAAGCCCGGAAAACATAAAGGATTTTTTGCCAAATTTGGCCATATTTGCGGCCCTGACGGCTGCCTTTCCCCAATCGAATAATCTCCGCGTTGCCTTGTTTTTCCCGCGGCAGCCAATTCCGGCCAAATTTATGGGTAAAAACAGTAAAATTAAAATCCGGCAGGCGACTGACCACTTGCCGAACCGCTAATTCTGCGCCGCCTTCAAACGGATGATAAGCAAAACTGAAAACCGCTATTTGAGGAATTTTAGGTAACATAAGGGTTATAATAATATAATCTAAAATGAAGACCAAGGTTCTCTATCTTATAACTAAACAAGACGTAGGAGGGGCTCAAAAATATACTCATGACCTTATCGCCCATTTAGATAAAAATTTTTTTGAGGCCAAGATTCTTTATGGCGGGAAAGACATTAAATGGCTATCCAATAAAACTTGGCCTTGGCTGCTCTTTCTTAATGATTGGCTGGCTATCCGGGAATTAGTAAAAGTGTTCCAAAAAGAACAACCCAATATCGTCCACCTCAATAGCTCCAAAGCCGGCGTTCTTGGCTCACTCGCTACAAAAATTTATAAAGTCGTTAGCCTTAAGCCGTTGGTTATAAGTCCAAAAGTTATTTTCACCGCCCACGGCTGGGTTTTTAATCCCACCAATGCTTTATCAACGCCAGTCCGCTGGTTTTATATTTTGCTCCATAAATTTGCCGCAGCTTTTCAAGATAAAATCATTTGCGTATCAGAATATGATTACTGGCTTGCTTTGCAATATAAAATCGCGGCAAAAGAAAAATTAGTAATGATTCATAATGGCATTGACCCAAATACGAAATTTTTAGACAGAGAAACCGCCAGAAATAAAATGATAAAAAAGCTAAAAACCACAAGCAGCAAGCCACAAGCTAATTATCCCTGGATTGGTTCTATCGGCCGGTTAGTCAAAGAAAAAAATTATGAAACTCTTATCAAAGCCGCCGCCCTTATACCCAATGCTTATTTTTTCATCATCGGCGCCGGACCAGAAATGAATAAGTTAAAAAGGAGGAATGAAAAGTTAAAATTAAAAAATCGATTATTTTTTATAGAGCCGACTGGCAATGATGCCCAGTATTTAAAAGCTTTTGATATTTTCGTAATGTCTTCCGTAAAAGAAGGTTTGCCGTATATTCTGCTTGAAGCTATGCTGGCCGGCTTGCCCGCCATAGTTACGGAGGCGGGCGGCATACCGGAAATGATCCAAAATCACGAAAATGGTTTAATGGTAGCCCAAAAAAATCCAGCCTTGCTCGCTAAAACTATCCAGGGCCTCTTATCCAATCAGAATATAGCAAAAGAACTTGGGGTGTCGGCTGGTTTGGCAGTCCAAAAAAAATTCAGTCTGAATAAAATGCTCTTAGAAACTTCTATTGTTTATCGCGATAGCTGTCTAAAGCAGCCCGAAGGCCGGCATTTCCAGGATTAGCTTCCAATCCCTGCAATAAAATCTTTTCCGCCTGATTGGATTTTTCTTTATAAACAGATTGATAAATAAGCGCCAAATCTAAATAAGCCTGAATATTTAGGGGATTAAGCTGAATGGATTTAAGATAATTTTCTTCACTTTTCGGATAGTTTTTCACATAAAATCCGTATAAATCCCCAAGATTGTGATAGTTGACAAAATCTTTCGGCCGAATCAAAGTCGCGAAAGTCCAGGCTTCCGCCGCGCCTTCAAAATCACCGATAACCCGGCGATAAGCCCCCAAATCATACCAAGCATAAATCATGTCGTAATCGGATTTTATTAAATCGGAAATCTCTTTTATTTTCCCTTCTGCCCGCTTTCTATCAATTTCCGAAAGCGAGGCGCCAACCATAATCGGCCGGGAAATAATTTCAGCGGCAATTTTTTCTTCAGACTTTTTTTCTTCTACTAATTGATCTAAAGGCTGTTCAAAAACTAAAGGCAGAGTTTGAGGTAATTCTTTAGCGGGCCAAAAACGCCAAGAAACCACACCGACCGCGGTTAATACTAATAAGCTTAAAAGTAAATTCCTCTTCATATAAGATAAATTCTATTATAAAACAAGGGTGGTAAATTTGTAAACTCTGAACATTGGCAATCCGCTTTTCCCATAAATAATCTTTGCCGGCTGCAATCCTTTGCTTAATAAATAATTTTCAAATTCCAAGGAGGCAGTTTTATCCTTTTTGAATGGATTTAAAATCGTATTTTCCGTGCTTTGCACAAAATAAATTTGGAAACCTTCAAAATAATTCAGGCCCCGCTCATTGCTGGTTTTAATAAAATTTTCCACGAATAAAGCCGGAATGTTGTGGTAAAAAAATCTTCGGTAGAAAATCCATTCTAAAGTCGGCAAAGCGACATTATCATTATAAATAATCAGCCAAAACTCCCTATCCGCGATTTTTGATTTTTTGAAAGCGAATTTATAAATGATTTTATTCAAATGCGGATTATCGGATTCCGGAATAACGGCGGACTTTTTGCCCGCAAATTCCTGTTCAAAATAACGGTCTAATTTTGCCATTCCATAATCCGGAAACTTTATAAAATTGGTGTTAATAGAATGGAAAATTTCCCAAAGAAAAAAACCAATAACCGCTGCTTTAAAAACCCGGCTCCACCAAGTTCCTTCCTTCTTAAAATTCCATAAATAATTCGCCGTAAAACCGGCAAAAATCGCGAAAGCCGGCCCGTAAAGAGTCAAAAATCGATGCGCTGAACCGATTTTTATCAAAAGCAAGGTAACAAAAAATGCGTATAGCCAAAAAAATAATAAGCCGCCGGAATGATTTCTTCTAAAAAGAAAAAAGGAATAAATTAAGCCGGCTAACACAAAAATCATCGCCGAAATCCCATAATAACCTGTGGGGAAAATAGAATTAGTTTTTATATCCCATCTTTGAAGCGCCAAATTTCCCCAAATCTCGGAAAACGGCGCCTGAATTTTCCCGATTAGACCAGTCCATTCCGGCGTTTCCTGCCCCAAAAGATAAGCGAATTGCAAATCAAAATGGCCGGTAGCCTGATAAAGATAGAAATTATAAATCAGAACCGGAGTAAATAATAATAAAACCAAACCGAAGGCGCTATATAAACGCCAATCTTTAAAAATTCCCCTGTTTCTGATTGCTAAATAGCTAAGATAAGTCGGAACTATAAATATTCCGGTATATTTTGTAAGCGCCACTAATCCCAAAGTTATTCCAAAAAGCCACCATTTTCGCTTATTTTCTAAAAATCGAAAGAAAAAATAAATATTTAAAAGAATAAAAAACAAAAGAATCGGCTCCAGCATGCTGAGGCGAAAAATCCATACTAAAGCGCTGTTAATCGCGAAAAATAAGGCTGAAAATAGGGCCAGAGTTTCATCTTTAAATAATTTTTTAACAATCAAATAAAGAAGATAAACAGATAAAATGCCCGAGATAATCGCCGGCAAACGAGCAATTAAAAGAGAATTGCCAAGAATCTGAAAAAAAAGATTCATAACTATAATCCCTAACGGCGGGAGATCATGGAAAGAAAACTTGGCCCACCAAGGCAAAGCCTGATTTTTATACCATTCCATCGGCGTAGTCTGAAAACTGGTTCCCAAATAATCTACATAACCAATAGCTCTAAAAGCATCAACAGCCTCATCGCCAAATAAATCCTGATTCCAAACGCCCCAAAATCTTAAAAAAATGGCGATTGCTAAAATCGCCAATAACAGATTTCTGGAAGTTAAATATCTTTTCATACGGGCAAGCTTTAAAACGCGGTAATTTTTGCTCCTTCAATCGGAAAAGTATTGGTCTTGGAAATATCTGCCACTCTATTTAAATCATTATAATCAAAAGCGGAAACATCCGAAGCGGCCGCAATATCTAAACGGATATACGGCTTTTCCGCGCCATAAGCCGGAGTCAGCAAAATGGCTGATACATGATAAGTATTGCCGGAAACCGCCAATCCTTTATCCATTTTAAACTCAATATATTTACTAACCGGATTCTCAACTTTGGCTAAAATCTCATTGGTAGCGGAATTAGCCAGCTTCAAACCAACAATATAGGCATCCGCGAAAGTGCCGGAATTTTTAAAACGAATCCGGTTAATGCCGATTTTCTCGTTAGCGGAAAGTCGAAACTCGGCTAAAACCTTCTCTCCGTAACTGCTTAAAGTAGAGGGGCGAAGAGTAAATTCAATTTTAAGCGAACTTTCAAAGGGATTGGGTAAAGTTACTGCGGGAGCGGTAGTGGCGGCAGGGGTGGCAACAACTTCTTCTAAGGCTGGAGTTGGCTCTACAACTGGTGCTGGAGCTGCCGCCGTGCCAGCCATTTTCGCCCGAGTTTTCGGACCAAAATAGCCAGCTGCCGGAGAAACTCCGTTCGCTGTCTGCCATTGGGCTAATGCTTTCTTGGTTAGAGAACCGAAGAATTCGGTCTCATTGCCAGGAGAGCCGGCTCCGCTTGCCGCTACTTGCGCGCCATTAGCATTCAAGTATTGCTGTAACGCCTTGACTGCCGCTCCTTTGCTGCCGAGGGTGAGGTCCCCGGAAGACGTAAGGGGGGGAGCTGCTATTTGGGCTTGCAAAGCGGCTATTTGAGCTAACAAAGCATTAATCTGTTCTTCCAGCGTTGCGCCGTGAACAGTCAGAGGCAATAAAGCTCCTGCGCCAGAAAGAGAAAAAATGGCAGTAATTAATAATATTTTATTTTTCATTAATCTCATTATATCAATTCGGAATATCTGATACAATTTTTTAAATTAACCTAATTATTCTAATTGACCTAATTAACCTAATCAATGTCTAATGACCAAGATTCTTAGACATTAGGATTTAGGATTTGATTAGAATAATTAGAGTAATTAGACTAATTAGAATAATTTTTAATGCTGATTAAAATTTCTGATGTCCCAAATATAAAGATTTCAGCATTGGAGATTTATAGCTTAAATTTATAAACCGTAAACATTAGAGAGCCGTTGTAGCCTTTAATTAATTTTAACGGGCTTAAATTTAATTGCTGGGTTAAAAAAACTTCCAATTCTGCCGCGGAAGCGTTTTGAAAAAGAGGATTTAAAATCGTATCTTTATGCGCCCGGACAAAATAAATATCGTAGCCGCGGAACTGCTCGGAACCGCCCTTTTGTAAAAAATTCTTGAATTGGTCAACGTTAAAAGTCGGAATGCCAAGATAATAATTGCGCCTGGTGAAAAGCCAAAGCCGAGGCGAAAGCCCGACATTCCCGTCATAAATTACTATTTTGGACTTATCATCTGCGGGAATTTTCAAGGCCCAGGATTTAATAATTTCATTAAGATGAGGATTTGGAGAGGAGGGTATGGCTAAGGAACGCTTGTCGCCGAGAACTTCATTCAAATAATTATCCAAGGTGACAACGCCGAAATCCGGAAAAGTGCGGAAAATATCCGAAGCAAACCATAATTCATAAACCGCAAAAATAGCCACGGAAATCAGCAAAAAATCTTTTCGGGAAAACCGGGAAAGCAAATAATCTGCCAGAAAAACTATCAACATTACGGCCGGAACGGAATAAAGAACTATAAAACGAAAGCCGGAGCCAACCGCTGTCAGCATTAAAGTTATAAAGCCGATATTCAACAGCCAAAATACAGCAATTCGATTGGCGCGGGAATAAAGGGCGTATCCGATTCCGGCCAAAGTCGCCAAAAGAAACGGCAGAGAATAGGTCAGGGTCAAATTAGAAATAATCTCGGAAAAAGGGTCCTGAATCTTGCCCAAAGAAGCCCGCCATTCCGGAGTCGGCTGGCGGAATAAATAAGCAAATTGGAGGTCAAAATGGCCAACCGTCCGCCAAAGATAAAAATTAAAAATAATAACCGGGCTGAAAATAGCGGCCGCCAATCCCAAAGCAAAATAAAATTCTTTCCATCGGTAAATATCTCTGTGAAAAATTAAAAGGTAAATCCCGTATACCGGGATTAAAAAAGCGCTGGTATATTTAATCAAAAACGCAAGCCCGAGAGTAATTCCGAACATTTTCCACCGCCGCCGATCCTCCAAAAATCTGAAAAATGAATAAATATTCAAAAGAATAAACAAAACCTGGGTGGACTCCATTAAACTGGCGCGAGAAATCCAAAGATGGAGCAAATTCACCGAAAGGAGCAAGGAGGGCAAAAAAATCAGCAAAGTATTTTTAAAAGTCTTTCTGGAAATCAAATAAATTGCATAAACCGAAAAAATTCCGGCAATCGCGGACGGCAAACGGGCGGCAAAAAGAGAAATTCCGAAAATCTTAAAAAACAAATTTTGAATCAAGAAAAAAAGCGGCGGGTGGTCATGAAAAGAAAGCGAAGTCCACCAAGGCAAGACTGCTGCGTCTTTAAACCATTGAATCGGCGTGGTTTGGTCGTCGTTTTGGAGGTAATCCAGATAACCGATGGAACGAAAGGCCTTAAATCCTTCGTCGTGGAAAAATTCCGTTGAACCCAAAGCCCAAA